>LSQX01116542.1_pt2 | contig 14044 bp, 10 predicted proteins | sample 654561 | NCBI WGS metagenome assembly LSQX01 (sample SAMN04489861, study PRJNA283612) | anaerobic digester metagenome | isolation source: 4 biogas reactors fed with cattle manure at either 37C or 55C with and... | place: Denmark: Kongens Lyngby | collected 2014
CCGCTGGATGGCACCACCAACTTTATCCACGGAGTCAGCCCATTTTCTATCAGTATTGCTCTGATGGATGGTGACGAGCTGGTTCTGGGAGTCATTCATGATCCGGTAGCTGACGAGTGTTTTAGCGCCTGGCAAGATGGCCCTGCCCTACTCAACGGCATGGAGATACACACCAGTCAGTGCCCAACCATCAACCGCGCACTGATAGCCACTGGATTCCCCTATACCGATTTTACATATATCGATGAATACCTCACCTCATTGCGAGAGATGATGGAGAAGACTCATGGCGTAAGGCGTCTCGGCTCTGCAGCCATCGACCTGGCTTATGTGGCTTGCGGCCGATATGATGCCTTTTATGAGTATCACCTTAAACCATGGGATGTAGCCGCAGGAACCGTGCTGATCCGTCGCGCCGGCGGAAGGGTTTGCGATTTCTGGGGTGAAGACAACTTTCTGTTTGGCGAAACCTACCTAGCTACTAATAGTCTGATTTACAAAGAGTTTCTTACCTTAATTAAAAAACAATTCCCTCAAAAGCGTGCACCCGGAAGACCATAAGCTGAAGGAGGGAATCCGGACTGGCGACCATTCCGCGTTTCACCTTTTGTTTACCAGGCTATGGCCAGGGTTGGTTCGATACGCATCATCCATAACCCGGGATGAGGAAGCTGCCCGGGAGCTGATTCAAGACCTCTTTCTCGACTTGTGGACCCATAGAGCAACCATTCACATCAGAGGATCAATCCGAACCTACCTATTTACGGCAACCTATAACCGATCCATTAACTGGCTCAGACACAAGAAAGTCAGAGAGTTATACGCCCATAATCCGGTTGAAATCCACCACTGGCTCCCATCAGCTGAAACACTTGATTCCAATGACCCCTTGCTGGCCGATGAAATCAACAAGGCCATCCAAGAACTGCCCCAACGCAGCAGAGAAACATTTACCCGGCAAGTCATCCTGGGTGAGAGTCAGGCCTCTATTGCTAAGGCCTTGGGCATAACCGTGAAGACCGTGGAGAATCAGGTCGCCCGTGCCAGGAAAACCCTGCAGGCTAAGCTAAAAAAATATTTACCCTGATCGGTTAGGGGGTAGGGCTGCCCTGACGTGTCATAGAATCAAAAGAGATCCCAATGATAACCGATCCGTTACTCTTTCGTTTCCTCGCCGGGGAGGCCACAGTACAAGAGCAAAACCGGGTAAACAGCTGGTTGGATGCTGATCCTGCAAACAGGCAACACCTCGATAAACTCAGAGAGATTTTAGAAACCCCGGGGGACAAAGCCCTGGATCAGGAAATGCTATCGGCATGGATTCGTTTATCAGCCCGAATGGATCTGGTTAAAACCAAACCATTTCATCAGGCACCTCGAAAATTGAGGTTTATTCGTGCAGCTGCTGCCGTAATGCTGATACTCATCAGCAGTGGGCTGTTCTTTTACTTATTTAGTGAAGGACGGGTCTATCGAAATAACGACCTGATTACCAAAAGCTTCCTGCTATCCGATGGCACCCAGGTGTACCTAGGTCCCGCCTCCCGGATCAAGACTTCCCGCGACTTTAACCAGGAACATAGAGAGGTACGAATCATCGGGCAGGCGTTCTTCGACGTAAACCCGGATCCAGAACACCCCTTCATGGTCCTCGCCGGAGATACCCGCGTGGAAGTCTCCGGAACACAATTCTCAGTCACGGCCCCTAAGAAAACCGGCGAAGTGGAAGTATCCGTTCACTCGGGCCAGGTCCTTTTCTATAACAGTCAAATCGTTAATAAAAATGCCTTTCGAATGGGCTTAGGTCCTGGTGATATGGGCATCTACTCACCCTCACTGCGGCGGATGGACAAAACACGCGATCCGCTATACTATAGTGCTCCATAAGTTTACCTTTATCAGTTAGAAAAACTCCTATCATGAAAAAAATTATCCTCCTTCTGCTGCCCGTTTTGTTTTTCGCCTCTGCGAAAATCGGGGCCCAGGATCTGCAAGGCTCGTTCTATAATGCTTCTTTCTTTAGCCCTGCCTCAGGTCCTTACGTTGAAACCTACCTGAAAATATTCGGTCCTTCAGCTACCTATACCAAAACTGCACGCGGATCTTTTCAGGCCTCACTTGAAGTAGTGATGCTCTTTAAAAAAGATGATAAGATCGTTGATTTCAGGAAATATAACTTGCTCAGCAGCGAACTGCAGGATACCTCCAAAAATGTTCCTCACTTCATTGATCAGCAACGTATTCCACTACCTTTTGGAGTTTATCAGCTCGAACTGACTGTTAAAGACAATAATAGCAAAGAACCACCACTGGAACTGTCCAAAGTTCTCGCGATGGAATACAATAAATCCGGATTAAAATTCTCTGATTTCCAATTTGTTGAATCGTTTACAGCAACCCAAGCAGAAAATATTCTTTCGAAAAGTGGGTACGACTTGATTCCTTATGTCGGAGATTTCTTCCCGGCTCAGGAGTCAAATCTGACTTTCTATATCGAGCTATACAACCTCGATCAGAAAATCCCCGACCAAGAGGATTTTCTTTTCCGCTATTATCTCGAATCATTCGAAACCAGTTATTCACTGAGTGACTTTTCTCGGTTCCAAAGGCAAAAGGCTTCATCCGTCAATCCCATTCTTGCCAGCCTGCCAATCAGCACCCTACCCAGCGGTAATTACAATCTCGTAGTGGAAGCTCGTGATAAAAACAACCAACTGATCGAGATGAACAAGATATTTCTACAAAGAAGCAATCCGGGAATGCAACTCAATCTTTCTGATATTGAAGGAGTTGACGTAACCGCGACTTTTGCAGAAAAGATCACCTCCATCGATTCACTTCGCTTCTATGTCCAGAGCCTCGTACCGATAGCCAACATGCTTGAGGTTCAGTTTGCCCGCAATGTAGCCAAGACTAGCGAAAGTGAGCAGATGCAAAAATTCCTTTACAATTTCTGGAAGACAAGGAATGAAATGAGCCCGGAGGCTGAATGGAACCATTACAGATCTCAGATATTGATGGTAGAGAGTGCTTATGCCACAAAAATCAAACATGGGTTTGAAACGGATATGGGCAGGGTCTGGCTAAAATATGGTGCTCCCGATCAGGTTGAAGAGAGCAAGCACGAGCCTACTGCTGCTCCATACATTATCTGGCAATACTATAACCTTGGTAATCAGAACAATAAACGCTTTATCTTTTACAATCCACACTTTGTTGGAACCGAGTACTTTTTGCTCCATTCCGATGCTCGCGGGGAGATCTACAACCCTTACTGGCAATATGAAATCTACGGTCGGACTGATCACATGAAGACCTACCAAGACGAGGAAGTTGGTGAGCATTGGGGTGGCCGCGCCGGGGATCTGTTTAGAAAATAGTGAAGGTGAGCAGTCCCCGGATAACAGAAAAGGTAGGCAGGGTACTTTTAAGATTAGTAGCCTGCCTACCCTATTCTATCCTCGCTCTGAAAGCCAGATTCCTTAGGTTTTTACTGCAACACATTATTCGTTATCGTGTTAGCGTCATCCGGAACAACCTCCACAACTCTTTTCCCGAGTTGGAAGATCAACAGATCCGTAACATCACAAATCAGTACTACCACCATCTGGCAGAGATGGTATTGGAAATAGGATTATTCGTAGGCAATCGGATCAAGCCGAAAGAAAGCCAGCGGGGTGCGTGTATGGTTAACGAAGATCCCCAACTGCTGGAAACCTATCTTGCGAAAAAGAGCAATCTGATCATCATGATGGGGCACTATGGCAATTGGGAATGGAGTCCTCTTCCGCTTGTTCAGGCTGGTTATCGTATTCTGGGGATCTATAAGCCCCAAACAGATCCTACCATGGATCATCTGATGAAATGGGTGCGGGAAAAACCTGGAGTCAAGGCTGTCCCGATGAAAGAGACCCTTCGCGCCATCCTGTCGGCTGTTGAGGATGGCGGTCCGCCCTTTGCCCTGATTCTCATCTCCGATCAGATACCGGCAGCTGGAGATATTCACTTCTGGACCAGGTTTTTAAACCAGGAAACTGCCTTTTTCACCGGTGGAGCCAAATTAGCCAGGCGGTTTCAACTGCCCGTGATTTATGCTTCCCAAAAGAAAGAGGGTTTTGGGCGTTATCGGATCAATTTCAACACATTATGGAATCCAGGCGATCCCGGTGATGAAGAAGATATCACCAAAACCTTTGTTTCTCGCCTGGAAAAATCCATACAGGATGATGCTCATTTGTGGCTTTGGTCGCATCGTCGATGGAAATATCAGCGGGAGGATATACCTTTAACCCCATGAAGCCAGTTTCCATCGTCATTCTCAACTGGAATGGTCTCTCCTTTCTTAAACGGTTTATCCCGATTCTAGAATCGTGTACGCCAAAAGATCTGGGAGAAATTGTGGTTGCTGATAATGGGAGCAAGGATGATTCACTGGTGTGGCTGGAACAGGAACATCCTGATATCAGGCTGATCAACCTGGGTAAAAATCACGGCTATGCCGGAGGTTACAACTTGGCACTCGAGCAAATAGATTCTCCTTTTGCCGTTTTGCTCAATTCTGATGTCGAAGTCACGCCCGGATGGCTGGAACCCCTGGTTAACCTCATGGAAAACCCTGAAGTGGGTGCCGCGATGCCGAAAATACGGTCACATGCTAATCGTCAGCGGTTCGAGTATGCCGGAGCAGCGGGTGGGTGGATCGACCGATATGGGTTTCCGTTCTGCAGGGGACGAGTTTTCAACAAGATAGAAACCGATAATAGGCAGTACGATGATCGCAGTCAGATTTTCTGGGCGTCGGGGGCCTGTATGATGGTTAGAATAGAGGCCTTCCGTCAGGCTGGTGCTTTCGATGCTTCCTTTTTTGCCCACATGGAGGAAATTGACCTCTGCTGGAGAATGCACGCCATGGGTTATACAATATGGGTTGAACCTGAATCCATCGTTTATCACGTGGGAGGAGGTACCCTGCCAAACGAGAGTCCCCGCAAGATCTATCTGAATTTCCGGAACAATCTTGTGCTGCTCCGGAAAAACCTACCCTCGCACAGAAAGCGTAGGGTACTCTTTTCTAGAATGATATTTGATGGAATTGCGGCGATAAAATTTCTATTGGAAGGGAAACCACGGTTTTTCGCTGCCATTTTTAAAGCCCATTGCGACTTTTACCGGCAGCCAGTGACTAAGAGTGGTCCTCCTGATTCCGCTGGAGCCAACGCTCCGCACCAGTTTCCCGGATGGTACAATCGTAGCATTGTCCTCGACTTTTTCATCCTTGGAAAGAGACAATTTACCGACCTAAATCACAGATAGGGAACTACCCTTTCCATTCTCATTCCACGTGATCCTTTAACAAGGATCAGGCTATCGGTTGGACCGAAATCTTTCAGAAAATCTTGCAGAAGCTCGAAAGTTTTGAAAAACATGAATGGGAATTCCTCCCGAAATCGGTCAAATTCCTTACCTACCAGCATCACCTGTTCAAGTCCAAGCTTGTCAATCAGAGAGAGCAGCTCCCAATGCTCCTTGGAGGAGGTGGTGCCCAACTCAAACATATCGCCTAAAATCAGTAAACAATTCTGGCTGTCCATCGAAACCACCAGCCTGATGGCTGCCTCCATGCTGGTGGGATTAGCATTATAGGCATCCAGAAGAACCCGGTTGCGTCCTGTATCGATCCATTGCGACCGCATATTATCAGGGACATACGATTCTATCCCCGTAGCAACCCTATCCGGATCCAATCCAAAGTGATGTCCTACGGCTATTGCCGCACCAATATTGGATAAATGGTAATCACCCGACAAGTGTGATGAAATACTGATTGGGCCGGATTCTCCGGGATTAAGCCATAAAACTTTCAACGTTGGTATGGACTGCGTTAGTCGTATTCTGATTTGGCAGGGTTCTCTCGTCCCGTACGAACAAGTTGGGTAGCTATCAACCAAGTCAATTAACTGGTAATCATCATGATTTAAAAAAAAGACACCATCTGTAGCAGCCACGAACTCAAACAGTTCCCCTTTGGCCTTTTTAACCCCCTCGAGGGATCCAAAGCCTTCAAGATGAGCCTTTCCGATATTGGTGATCAAGCCATGTGTAGGCAGTGCCAGGTGGCATAAATCACGAATTTCTCCGGGATGATTTGCCCCCATTTCAACCACCAGCATCTCGGTAGTTTGGTCGGCCTTCAGGATCGTTAGCGGAACCCCGATATGATTATTCAGATTTCCGGAAGTGGCTATGGTGTGGTATTGCTGCCGGAGGACTGATTTCACCAGCTCTTTAGTGGTGGTTTTCCCGTTTGAGCCGGTGATGGCGACGACCGGGATATTCAGTTGTTTCCTATGGTGCAGAGCAAGTGATTGAAGAAACCCTAACACATTATCAACCAAAACCATTTGGTCATTCAACCGGATATTTGGATCATCGACAATTGCCCTGACAGCTCCTTTCTCAAGTGCTTCTGTCGCATAAAGGTTGCCATTATGATTTTCACCTTGCAGGGCAAAAAAAAGACAGCCGGGTTCTATTTGCCGGCTGTCGGTACAAATCTGCGGATTCTGCAGAAAAAACGGATAAAATGCTTCCGCGTTCACGCTATTTTCCGTTATCACTGCCCAGATGTGACATGGCACATCTAAATCCAATATCATCGGTAGCCTTCTCTTCATCCAGGAAGCGTCTGGTACCTGGAATCAGCCAGTAGGCTCTATCGCGCCAGGAACCTCCTTTATACACACGGGATTTATCGGTAATCAGGCTGGTTATCCCAATTTGATCTTCTGGTGTACCCTGATAATACATCGCGGAAGTACTAGTTGAATCATTTTGATTTTCAGCATTATACTTGATAATCGTCTGAACATCTCCATCCTGATAATTACGATTATCAGAACGTTGGTAGTTCAGGCGGTTCATATTTTCTTCCGGGGTCATTTCTCTTCTGGGAATACGGCCGAACTGATCTTTTTCAACCAGTTTACCATCAGCATCGCGGACCTGTACGGTAAAAATGTTGCCGCGAAAGGGGCTTTGATCGTTAACATCCAGCGAAGAGAGAGGCCGGTACACATCCAGGACCCACTCGTTAACATTCCCGGCCATACCGTACAATCCAAACTGGTTTGGAGGGAACGCTTTAACCGGAGATGTGTAAGCATAAGCATCATTCAGAGCTCCGGAAACTCCCATATAATCACCTCTGCCCCGGGCAAAATTGGCTACCATTAAGCCTTTAGTCCGGCGCTCATCACTACGGGTGTAATTACCCTTCCACGGGTACATCTGTTTCTCGGCAATAATTTCGTCGTCAGCCGTCATGCCTAAAGCAGCAAATTCCCATTCAGCTTCGGTTGCGAGACGATATTTGGGGTAGAAAAACCCATCTTCCATTCTAGCTTTACGGGTGTCCTGGTTTGGATCAAGACTGGGAAGGTCCTGTCTGACAACCCCTTCATACTGCCCAGCCAAATAGGCTTCCGTATTAAAATGATTGGCTCCGCGCTGATTTGGGTCATGCTCTAAAATACCGTTTTTTATCAGCATCAATTCGTTCACACGATCAGTTCGCCAGTCACAGTAACGGGTTGCCTGTAACCAACTTACACCGACAACCGGATAATCATTGTATGAAGGGTGACGGAAGTAGTATTCAACCATCGGTTCGTTGAAAGACAAGGCACTACGCCATACCAGGGTATCGGGCAAAGCATCCTGGTAAATTTGGGGATACTCTGCAAAAACCCGGTTGAGCCAGTAGAGATATTCCCTGTAGTCCGTATTGGTCACCTCGGTTTCATCCATATAAAAAGAGGATACCGTAACTCGCCGGGGGATATTATTCCAATCATAACGAATATCATCAGCCACACGCCCCATCGTAAAGGTTCCACCTTCTACGAAAACCAGCCCCGGTCCCGGTGCCTGCTTGAATTTGGCAATATATTCGAAACCACCGTTTTTGATATCGTTGTATTTCCAGCCAGTTTTGGAAGAGGATTTCCCAGATCCTGAAGTCAATCCGGAATTTTGGCATCCCACCAAGGCTACCAATCCTGCAAGTCCAATTATGAAAACACTCAACTTCCTGATTTTCATAGCGATCAATAAGTTAAAATCAACTGGTAAAGTTACTATTAGTTCTCAAAATCACTTCAACCGCTCCGCCATTTGGGGCGGAAATTATCAAAAATCCACCTATTACGTTCTAACTAACGCTAGTAAACTGGTTTTATTTTTCAACCTCCTTGTTGAAAAAAACCAGAAGGAGCGAATCTTTCAGGACAATTTCCACAAACGGAAGACGTTTTGGCTGATAACGGGCCAATTTCTGAATTAGTGTGGAGTTGACTATTTTGCACCACTTATCCTTGTGAAAATGAATTCTGGATACCGCATAAATACGACAATTTGGAGAATACTGCTCCTGGCACAGATAGCCTGGCAGCCGCTCTGTGCTCAGGATCAGGATATAAGGAGAATTCATTGGCAGGATGCCTTGACTTTTGATGTCGGGCACTATCCGGAGGGAGCTGGAACTTTGCCACGCTATTCAGAGAGGCTTCCATGGGGCGGCAGCATCAATGGGCAGGCACCTTTGGTAACGCTTAGCAGCTTGGTTTTCGAGGCGATACCCGAAGATAAGGATCAGACCCTTCCCGAAGAAATTAAAACCCTCACCGGGGAGATCACGGTAACCAGTGATCTTCTGATAGAGCGGAAACAGTCTTTTGTCCGGTACTCCTTCGTTCCCTTTAGAAAAAATCCTTCCACTGGGGTGTTGGAGCGATTAGTGAGCTTCCGTCCAATAGTCAGGTCAACAGCTTCAGAAACACCCCCAACCACCCGGAACCTTAAAAGCCGTTCGTACGCTGCGAGTTCAGTTTTGGCAACAGGCACCTGGTACAAAATCAGCATCAAACAGACTGGAATTCACAAGTTGACCTATTCCGATCTGAGAGCTATCGGCATTCAGAATCCCGATCATGTCAGAATCTACGGGAATGGCGGAACCCAGCTGGCCTATGATTCATCAGAGGATCGGTACGACGATCTCCTTGAAAGCCCTCTCTATATTAATAAAGGTAACAATAACACCTGGGATCAGGGCGATTATCTTCTTTTTTACGCCACAGGGCCGGTCAGCTGGAAATATGAGGAAAGCCAAACCCGATTTGTCCACCAGATTCACCAATTCTCCGATGTAGCCTATTATTTTGTAACAGAGGATCTTGGACCCGGTCAACAAATCGAACTGGCATCTAACCCGGGCACTACTCCACAGGTTGATATAACTTCCTATGATGCATACGATTACAGGGAGATTGATTCGATCAATCTGATCAAAAGCGGTCGCCAGTGGTGCTGGACTCACTTCGAGGTTCTGTTGCGCCACGGCTACTCATTTCATTTCCCAAATCGGATCCCCACAGAGCCAGTCAAGATTACATCTGCCCTATGGGCTCGTTCTTCCCGTTCCAGCCCGGATTCGAAGTTTTACCTATACCAGGGAGAAAGCCGGTTTGCAACGGTAGAATTACCAGGTGTGAACACGAATAACTACGAGGCTCTCTTTGCATCAACAGCCTTGACACACAGCGAGTTTACCCCACCAGGAGATCAGTTTACCGTACTCATCCAGTTTGTTCCCAGCAACCCGGCTGCTAAAGGGTGGCTCGATTATCTGACGCTGAATACCCGGTGTCAGTTGGCCTACAATGGCGATCAGCTACTATTCCGGGATTCTCGGAGCACCCGCCCCAGCCGAACTGGCCGATTCAGGATCAGCAACACCAATCCGGAGTGCTTGGTATGGGACGTCACAACACCAACCGAAATCAGGCAACAGAGAACCACGTATCAGAGTAATTCCACGGAATTTATTGCCTCTGTTTCCCAGATCCGTGAGTATGTTCTCTTCGACCCGAACTCCGAAACGCTACCGATACCGCACTATTCTGGCGAGGGTGTCGGGCTGATACCCAACCAGAACCTGCATGCTATGCCCACACCCGATATGATTATCTTGGTGCAACCCGGGTTGGCTGACTATGCCAGGGAGCTTTCCCAGATTCACCAAGACATGGAAGGTATCAATTCCGTTCTGGTTACACCTGAAGAAGTCTATAACGAGTTTTCATCTGGGATACGAGACATCACAGCAATCCGAGACTTCCTGAAAATGTTTTACGACCGAACCGATGGCACAGCCTCCAGGCTCAGATATTTCCTCTTCTTTGGCGATGGATCCTTCGATAATAAAAACACTTCTGCCGATTTTGCCAATCTTCTCCCGACCTATCAATCCCATGAATCACTCTTTCCGACGACCTCCTATGTAACGGACGACTACTTCGGACTGCTCGACACCGGCGAACAGATCCAGTCGGGTCTGCTCGATATCGGTATTGGCCGGTTGCCCGTCTCGAACAGCTCAGAAGCATCGATAGTGATCAATAAGATTAGGAACTATTATGCTCAGTCGGCCATGGGCGACTGGAGAAACATGATTTGCATGATTGGTGATGATGAAGACAACAATTCTCACATGAGAGATGCTGATGCATTAGCAAGGCTGATTACGTCGAAGCATCCGTCATTTAATCTGGAGAAGATCTATCTCGATGCTTTTCAGCAATACATTCTGCCCGCCGGAGCCCGTTACCCAGACGTTAACCGCGCAATCGGCAATCGGATGAAGAAAGGAGCACTGATCATGAACTACCTGGGGCATGGCAGTGAGCGCGGACTAGCTCATGAGGAGATCCTGACCATTTCAGATATCAAAAACTGGGACAATTCGGTTAGGTTGCCCTTATTCATGACTGCCACCTGCGAGTTTAGTCGGTTTGATGACGTAGAAATCTCTGCAGGAGAATGGGTTCTCTTGAATCCAAAAGGTGGCGGGATCGGACTGTTTTCAACCACTCGGTTAGTTTACTCTGCCCCAAATTACTATCTCAACCGGGAGTTTTACAATTATGTCTTTGGACGGGACACTCAGGGGGAAAAATATGGTTTAGGGGATATTATGCGGCTCACCAAAAATGCCATTGGAGAAGAAATTAACAAACTAAGTTTCACTCTTTTGGGCGATCCCGCACTTCGATTGAGCTATCCGGATTACCGGGTTGAAATGACTGATATCAATGGAAAATCCCTCGAGGTCTTCAGTGACACGCTGAAGGCATTATCAGCAGCAACAGTTCAAGGACATATTACTGATTTACAAGGCAATAAATTGATCGACTTTAATGGTCAGGTCGTCCCAACCATTTACGATAAAGAGATGACGATGAATAATCTGGCCAACGATGGTGGGCCGGTCATGGAGTTTCAGGTTCAGAACAGTATTCTCTTTAAAGGGAAAGCGAGCGTTACGAATGGAGAGTTCACCTTTTCATTCATTGTTCCGAAGGACATGGCCTATCAAGTTGGTTCAGGCAAATTCTCCTTCTATGCTTCTGATGATCAACGCGATGCATCAGGAGTAAATCAGACGGTTCTTTTCGGAGAATCGAGCGGAGAAGAGATAAATGATCGTCAAGGGCCAGAGCTTGACATTTTCATGAATGACTCGTCATTTGTTAGCGGAGGGATTACCAATGAAGATCCAATTCTTTTAATCCGAGTGAAGGATGAAAGTGGAATAAACACGACTGGTAACGGGATAGGGCATGATATCACGGCTATCCTCAATGGGAATCAGCAAAATGCTCTAGTGTTGAACGATTACTACGAATCCGATTTAGACGACTATCGTTCAGGGACCATTCGGTATCCGCTCAGTCAATTGGAACCTGGCGACCATACCATTAAGGTAAAAGTGTGGGACATCGTCAACAACTCATCGGAAGCAGAGCTCAGTTTTAGTGTGGTAAGTTCAGAGGAAGTCGTAATTGAGCATGTATTAAACTACCCCAATCCGTTCACCACCCATACTGACTTCTATTTTGAGCATAATCAGGGGCATCAGGACATGGAGGTTTTGCTGCAAGTGTACACCATCAGTGGCAAGTTGGTCAAGAGTTTTGAATATATTCAGGCTAACCAAACTCAGGTTGGGGCAGGATCCTACCGTGTCGGGCCAATTTCCTGGGATGGGCTGGACGACTTTGGGGATCCCATTGGTCGGGGAACCTATTTTTATCGGGTTCGGATCAGGACTGCTGATGGAAAATCCAAGGAGGCTTTTCAGAAGCTGGTGATCCTGAAATAATGTCCAATCAATCCGCAATAAAATACTGAAAATCCTGTTTTTGAGAATAGACTAACAGCCTACATGGAATAATCAGTATATTTGTCGGCAAAATAATTATATAGATGAAGGTAATCCTTAAGTCTGGCATTACACTCCTAATCAGCATGTTATTAACATGGACAGCCAGCGCTCAAATTTCCACTGACGAGTTATCCGGAAAGATCAATACGGTAACCTCTGCTGTTCCCTTTTTAACCATTGCCCCGGATTCAAGATCTGGTGGCATGGGGGATGTTGGGGTTGCTTTATCTCCAGATGCCAATTCCATGCATTGGAATCCGGCCAAATATGCCTTTGCTCCGAATGATATGGGGATTTCGATCTCGTATACTCCGTGGTTAAGGAAGCTGATTAAGGACATCAATCTAGCTTATTTATCTGGTTATAAGCGTATTGACAACGAGCAGGTCATTGGATTTTCTCTTCGTTACTTCGCTTTAGGGGACATTGCTTTCACGGATATTGTTGGCAATCCGACGGGCAATTATAATCCAAATGAATTTACTTTTGATGCTGCGTATGCGAGGGCCTTTTCGGATCGGTTTTCGGGCAGTTTGGCTTTTCGTTTCATTTACTCAAACCTGACAGGTGGGCAATTTGTAGGGGGTGTTGAATCCACTCCCGGGATGGCTTATTCCTCTGATGTTTCCTTCTATTATCGCAATAGTGATTTGATATTAGGTGATTACGACGGAACCATTGCTTTCGGAGCCAACATTTCCAACATTGGATCGAAAATGGGTTACACCAAAGGGTCGGACAAGGACTTTATTCCGATCAATTTAAGGCTTGGAACTGCCTTTACGATTGACTTTGACGATTATAACAGTCTCACCCTGGCTCTCGATTTAAATAAGCTCATGATTCCGACTCCGCCTGAATACTATCCTCTTAGTGATACTGCAGATCTTGAGGGAAACCCGGTTATTCGGGCTGGGTACAACCCCAACGTTTCCGTTCCGGTCGGGATGTTCCGTTCGTTCTATGATGCTCCTGGCGGGATGATTGAAGAGTTGAATGAGATCACCTACTCGGCTGGTTTGGAATACTGGTATGCCAAGCAGTTTGCCATTCGTGGGGGATACTTTCATGAGCATTCGACCAAGGGTAACCGAAAATACTTCACAGTTGGTATTGGGCTCAGGCTTAATGTCTTTGGATTAGACTTCGCCTATTTGGTTCCCATTTACCAGAATCATCCGCTAGCCAACACGTTACGGTTTAGTCTGCTCTTTGACTTTGCCGGGCTGAAGGGAGAGAGACGCTAGTCACAAAATGTTTCGAATTGGATTTGGATACGATGTACACCGGCTGGTTGAAGGTCGGAGTCTCACTCTTGGAGGGATAGCGATTCCATTTGAAAGAGGCACCTTGGGGCATTCGGATGGTGACGTGTTGATTCACGCCATCTGTGATGCCTTATTAGGATCTCTTGCATTAGGGGATATCGGCCAGCACTTTCCCGACACATCGCCTGTCTATAAGGACATTGACAGCAAGATCCTGTTAACTCGGACCATTCAGCTCCTAAACGATAGAGGCTGGCGGGTTGTTAACATCGATTCAACGATTTGTTTGGAGAAGCCGAAACTAGCCGGGCGCATTGAAGAGATGCGGAACGTGTTAGCGAGTGTGATGGGTATTATGGTGGAGCAGGTATCCATTAAAGCCACCACTTCGGAAAAGATGGGTTATACGGGGACTGGCGAAGGGGTAACTGCCTATGCTGTAGTTCTGGTTGAGAGATTATAGATATCTGATAATTTGATAATTTGATAATTT
>LSQX01187559.1_pt1 | contig 14044 bp, 11 predicted proteins | sample 654561 | NCBI WGS metagenome assembly LSQX01 (sample SAMN04489861, study PRJNA283612) | anaerobic digester metagenome | isolation source: 4 biogas reactors fed with cattle manure at either 37C or 55C with and... | place: Denmark: Kongens Lyngby | collected 2014
ATTTAAAATGAAAATTTATAAGGAAGGGGGATAGAAATAGTCATTAAGCAGTTAGAGCATTATTAAATAAAGAAAAATTAAGGAGGATATTATGAAAAAAGTATTTAAAAAATCTTTAATACTTAATTTAGCTTTAACTTTATTGTTTGTTTTAACCGTAGGCAGTGGCGTTAGTTTAGTAAAAGCTGGAGAAACAATAAGCTTCTGGAACTTCTTTACAGGCCCTGATGGGAACAATATGAAGAATCTGGTTGAGGCATTTAATAAGACTAATCCTAAATATCCAATACAGAATATTACCATGGCCAGTGGTGATTTATATCAAAAGATACCAACTGTAGTAAACTCCGGTACAGGTGTGCCTGATCTTTGTATTGTAGACGTAGCACGTATTCCTATGTTTTATGCTCAGGGTCTTTTGGAACCTGTAGAGCCAATTTTGGAAATGTATCCTGAGATCAATAAGGATAATTATCGAGATGCTGTCTGGAGAACCGGTACATTTGACGGGATTCAGTATTCTGTTCCTCTAGATATGGGTGTAACTGGTCTGGTTTATAATAAGGATTTGGTCGACAAATATGCACCAGGTGTTTTAGATGACAATGTAGTGACAATTGATGAAATCATGGAGATAATACCAAAGGCTAAAAAAGATGGTATAATTACCTTGCCTGTATCGTTTTTTACCTATGAAATGGCTTTATCATTAATGACCCAAAAAGGAGGCAGTTTATTTGCTGAAGATGGTGTAACACCAACTTTAAATAACCCTGAACTAATAGAAGCATATGAAACTCTGGCAAAAATTCAGGAAGCTGGTGGCGGCAGTATGCAAGGTGATGATAATTTAAACCTATTTATTAATGGCATGTCTATCTTTGTTCATACAGGAGTTTGGGATTATAATGCTATTAATCAGGCTAAGAATCTCAATTGGGGGATGACAAATACTATCGCCTACTCACCAGATAAAGTAGTTAATTACGCTAACTCCAATCAATTTATTCTGCTAAAGAGTAATGAACGTAGTGAAGAAAAACTAAAGGTTATTGCTGATTTTCTTAATTTTGTTCGGGAGAATACTTTAGAATGGGCCAGAAGTGGACAGGTTCCAGCATCCCGCAGTGCTGATAATGAAACTGAATTTAAGGAAAGACCGGCTTATTTCTATGTTTCCAGTCCAGAAATAGAAAACACTATCGTATTCCGTAGTTTCAAATATGGTGGTATTGCAGATGATGCCGTCTGGAGTAATCATATGGATACCATTTGGGGAGAAAAAAGTGCCAAAGATATGCTTGATTTATCACAAAAACAGGCAGAGGATTACATTAATCAGCAGAAATAGCTAGATTAGGGGGATTTTAATGTGAATAAAAATAGCAGTAAAATCTTGAATACCTTTGTAAAAGCAAAGGGCAAATTATTGCCCTTTGCTTTTATAGGACCTCATCTCATTATATTTACAATTTTTGTTTTATTACCGACTATTTTTGGGGTATATATTTCATTTACTCAATGGGATATGATAGGAACTCCAAAATGGGTAGGTTTCAATAATTTCCGCGAAATATTGATTAATAAGGGCTCAACCTTTTACCAACAATTCTGGTCAGGTATTAAGAATACATTAATTTTTGTTATTATTAATGTGCCTTTGAGCATTTGTATACCTTTACTTTTTGCGTTTATACTTTATATGTGCCCATATTGTTCGAAATTGTTTCAGTCCATATTATATATGCCTACATTATTTTCAGTAACTTCTGTAGGACTAATATGGATGCAATTGTTGAATCATCGCTTTGGTTTAGCCAGTTTATTGGGAGCAAAAGTACCGTGGGCGATTAATATGCCGCATGCATGGGTTTCATTGCTGATTATGTCAATTTGGTGGACAATGGGGACCAATATGGTTATATATCAATCTGCTTTAGCCAGTGTACCCAGAGAACTATATGAATCAGCATCAATTGATGGAGCTAACCGTTTTCAACAATTTATAAAAATAACCTTACCATCAATTAAATTTCAACTTTTGTACACCACTGTAATAACTCTGGCAGGTAGTTTTAATGTTTATGGACAACCTACAATAATGACCCGTGTCGATCCTGGCCACGCGCCAGCTATAAAAGTGCTTGTTTTTCATATTAGAAATATTGCATTTGGATCCGGGCAGTCAATCGCGGGTATTGCTTCAGCTATGTCTGTAATACTTGGGTTATTTATTATCATAGTATCCATATTACAGTTCCGCCTGATTCGAAATGAAGACATTTAGGAGGTCACGGCATGCCATATTTTAAAAAAGAATCTATTAAAAGACTAATTTTGTTCTTTATTATGTTTATTATATGCTCAATATGGGTTTTACCAATTGTATATGGAGTGCTTACTTCTTTCAAGAGTGAAATTGAAGTGAAAGATATGAATTGTCATTTCATAGCAGAAGAATGGACATTGGAAAACTACCGTTATGACTTGACTAATACAGGTAATACTCCAGTCCTTAAATGGTTCCTAAATTCTTCCATTATTTCTACATTGACAGCGATAGGTGTGGTTATAATAGTTTCAATGGCAGCCTATGGTTATACAAGACTGCAGTGGAAAGGCAGGAATTCCATGTTTTATGTTGTCCTGGCTCTGTCGTTTTTACCACAAATAGTAAATATGATCCCTTTGTATCAAATTGTCAGTAAAATTGGTTGGGTCAATACTATGTATGCAGTTATTGTTCCTGCATTAGGTGGAGTGACAAATATATTTCTTGTAAGACAGTTTATGTTGGGGATTCCAAAGGATTTTGATGAAGCTGCCAGAATAGATGGTGCAGGGGAATTTACTATCTATTTTCGTATTATATTACCCATGATTCGTCCTGTTCTTATAGTAGTATCACTATTTAGTTTTACAGGGCAATGGAATGATTTACTATGGCCTACAATTGTCTTTAATGATGTTGAAAAAATGCCGCTTACAGCAGGATTGCAACTGCTGATGGGGGCATATGGTAATTTTTATTTAGCTTCAATTGTGACTGCGGCTGTAGTTGCTATTATCCCAACTTTTATCCTGTTTTTATTTGCACGACGGTATTTTCTTGAATCTTTATCACTTGGTGCCGGGATTAAGGGGTAATATAAACAGGCAACTTATATGTTTATTAAAAACTTTTAGGAAAGGATGAAGCTGATGTCTATTTATGAAAAAGAGTATACTGAAAAAATATCATTTCCTCTTGGAGGGATAGGTGCAGGGTGTATAGGACTTGCTGGAAATGGACGATTGATAGATTGGGAAATATTTAATCATCCCAACAAAAAAACTTCCAATGGGTTTAGTCATATAATGGTTCGTGCAGAGAAAGACGGTCAGGTTGTAGATACCAGAGTACTTCAAGGGGATTGGCCTGGTGCAGCTATAGGTGGTGAAACAACAAATATTTTTAGAGGAAATGGCGGTTTTGGTTATGGTATGGGGCCCTATAGAGGAACAATGGCAGGACTTCCACATTTTGAACAACATACTTTTAAGGGAGAATATCCTTTTGCACAGATATTTTTTAAAGATAAACATTTTCCTGCAAACATTGAATTATGTGCATATAATCCGTTTATTCCTCTAAATGATAAAGATTCTTCTCTACCAATAGCTTTTTTTGACATTGTTTTCACCAATAATAGTGAAACCACTCTGGATTATACGGCTTTTTTTACACTCAATAATCCTTTACCCTTTGGTACAACTATTAATACATTCAAAAAAGAAAATGGAATTTCAGCTATAGTTTTAGAAACCGGGATGATTCCAGAAAATAATTTGAATTACGGAAATCTGTGTATTGCAACAGATGCACAAGATATAAGCTATCAGGAATATTGGTATCGTGCTGAGTGGTTTGATAGTCTTTATACTTATTGGGATGATGTAAATAAAGGCGGAAAACTAAAAAACAGAAAATATCCCGGTGCTACAGGCAAATCTAAAGAGCCATATATCATGAATGGCAAAGAACATGCAACATTGGCTGCTCATTGCACTCTCTCTCCAGGTGAGACCAGGAAGGTTTCTTTTGTAGTAAGCTGGTATTTTCCTAATTGTGCCAATACATGGAACCCGGAACCTGATAAGGAGACTCCAACCATATGGCAAAACTATTACACAAAATTGGCCGGTAGTGCAAAAGAGTTTGCCTGTTATGCACTAAAGAACAAAAAGCGCCTATATGAAGAAAGTTTACTCTTTAAAGAAGCCCTATATAGTACAAGTCTCCCGGATTACTGTCTTGAGGCAGTGTCTGCTAATCTTTCAATATTGAAGACAGCAACCTGTAAGCGTCTTGAAAATGGTGAATTTTATGGTTTTGAGGGCAGTGGTCTTAGAGAGGGCTCTTGTGAAGGTTCCTGTACACATGTATGGAATTATGCTTATGCTTTACCTTTCTTATTCCCTGGCCTTGAACGTAGTATGAGAGACCTGGATTTTACGTATAACCAGCGTGATGATGGAGCAATGTCATTTCGCCTTATGTTACCTCTGGGAAGAGAGCGTTATGATTTTCGCCCCTGTGTAGATGGACAGATGGGGGGAGTAATTAAAACATGGCGTGATTACCTTATTTGTGGTGATATAGAATGGTTGCATAAGCATTGGAAAGCCATAAAAAAAAGTATAGAGTTCGCCTGGGCTCCTACCAATGAAGATGGATGGGATAAAAATAGAGATGGTGTAATGGAAGGCAGGCAACATCATACTATGGATATGGAATTATTCGGGCCAAATAGCTGGTTAAATGGTTTTTATTTAGCAGCTTTATTAGCAGGAGTACAGATAGCGGAAACTTTAGGATACAAAGAAGAAGCAAGCCTTTATAGAGAAATATATGAAAATGGCCGTTTGTGGACAAATAAACATTTGTTTAACGGCAGGTATTTTTTCCATGAAATTGATTTAAGTGATAAAAGTATTCTATCACAATATGACACAATAGCATCAATAGATGGTTTTAGTGCTGAAGATGCTTATTGGAATGAAGAGACTAATGAAATCAAATACCAGATTGCGGAAGGATGTGCCACAGATCAGGTTATTGCACAGTGGCATGCCAATCTTTGTGGTCTTGGTAATATTTTTGATAAAGATAAAACAAAAAAGGCTCTTGAATCAATTTTTAAATATAATAGGGTTGATAATTTTAGAAATGTATTCAATGCAGGGCGTATATATGTTTTAGACGATGAGTCAGGAGTAAGGATCTGTACATGGCCTGATGATGTAAAAAAACCAGCCATTCCACTTACTTATGCTGATGAGGTGTTTTGCGGCCTGGAGTATCAAGTGGCATCACACATGATACAGGAAGGAATGTTGGAGGAAGGATTTGCAATAGTAAAATCTATCAGAGAACGTTTTGATGGTAAAAAACGAAATCCCTGGAATGAATTTGAGTGTGGAAGTAATTATGCACGAAGTATGGCCAGTTACGCTCTTATACCATCAATTAGTGGTTTTACTTATAATATGGGTCAAGGCTATATTGGTTTCAATCCTCCTTCTAAAGAACAGAATTTTAAGAGTTTTTTCTGTATTGAGGGTGCATGGGGGATATATAATAGCACTTCTGATTTATTAGAGCTGGAAATATTATTTGGTGAATTAAAATTAAAAAGTTTTGGTGTACCTGATTATATTAATAAGATTGCAAATGTTATTCACAATGAAAAAATTCTAAAATATCGTTTTGAAGATAACTGTATAAAGTTCACAGAGCCAATAAGATTAGAACAAGGGACAAAACTTGTAATTGCTCTATCATGATTTTAAGAACATTATAAGAAACAGATATGGGGAGGTTTATTTATGAAAACAGCTATACCAAGGCCAGAATATCCAAGACTGGATTTCGCCAGAACTGAGTGGTTGAATTTAAATGGTATCTGGGACTTTGAATTTGATGATAATGAAATAGGTGAATTGGAAAGATGGTATGAAAACAGGGAGTTTTCAATGAAGATCCTGGTGCCTTTTTCTTACCATAGTGAAAAAAGCGGGTTAGGGATTGATGAATTACATGAAGTCATGTGGTATAAGAGGAAATTTCAGATACCTCCATCCTGGAAAGGAAAAAGGATTTTTCTAAATTTTGGGGCAGTAGATTACTATACCAGGGTATGGATTAATGGAAAATATATCGGCTCACATAAAGGGGGTTATTTGCCCTTTAAGTTTGATATAAGCCGATTTCTTGAAGATGATAATACAATTGTAGTAAAAGTAGAAGACCGTTATGATACGGTTCAACCCCGGGGAAAACAATATTGGAAACAGAAACCCGACAGATGCTGGTATATTGCAAATTCAGGGATATGGCAGACAGTCTGGCTGGAGACAGTAGGGGAAATATCCTTTGACATGATCAAGATTACACCTGATATAGACAAAAGTTGTGCCCTGGCAGAGGTTTATCTGGATAAAAAACCGGAAAATATGAGTCTGAAGATGGATTTATATTATAACAAAAAACATATTAATACTATTGAGTGTGATATCAATGAGCGGATCAGTAAACATACAATAAATATAAAAGAAGAAGATGAGATTGATGAGATTCATTACTGGACTCCTTCCAATCCCAATCTATATGATGTGGAATTTTCCCTGATAAAAGACGGGCAGGTAGTGGATTCAGTCAAAACATATTTCGGGATGAGGAAGATTTCCATTAAGGAGGATATGATTTTACTTAATAACAGACCATTTTACCAGAAACTGATCCTGGACCAGGGTTATTGGCCTGAATCATTATTGACTCCTCCCAGTGATGAAGCAATAAAATATGACATTGAAATGGTCAAAAAAATGGGTTTTAACGGGGTAAGGAAACATCAAAAAATAGAAGATCCCCGCTTTTATTACTGGGCTGATAAACTTGGTTTACTTGTCTGGGGAGAAATGCCCAGTGCCTATAATTTTAATTCCGAGGAAATAGAAAATATAGCCAGGGAATACAGGGAATTCATTAACCGGGATTATAATCACCCGTCAATTATAGTCTGGGTTCCCCTGAATGAGTCCTGGGGTGTAAGAAATATTATTTCTGATCCCAGACAGCAGAACTTTGCCAGGATGTTATATTACCTGACAAAAGCGGAAGATAATACACGCCTTGTGAGCACAAATGATGGCTGGGAACAGGTAAAATCAGATATAAATGCCATCCATGATTATATCTCAGAGGGTAAAGATTTTTATGAAAAGTATCAGGACCCGGATTCTCTCTTCAAAGGCAATGCCTCCAGCCGCATGTTGTATGCAGAGGGGGAAAGATATGAAGGACAGCCTGTGATAATTACAGAGTTTGGGGGAATTGCCCTGGATTCAGACTTAGAAACAGCTACAGATGAAAAATGGGGGTATGGTTATGGGGTAGATGGAGAGAAAGGCTTACTGGAAAGATTTGAGGGTCTTATAAAGGCCATATATGCTACATCATATATAAAGGGGTTTTGTTATACACAATTAACTGATGTCATGCAGGAAGTCAATGGATTGATGACCATGAAGAGAGAAATGAAAGCAGATATTAATAGAATAAGAGAAATACTGGGAGCCGGTTAATGACCGGCTTTCAGCTTAGTCATTTTGTGGAGATGAATAAAAACCTGGGGCCAGAGTTGGGGCTTGATAATAATAAATGATATTTATAAAGAGGTGAATGATGTGAAAATAAGAGATATAGAATTATTTAAAGTTCCACCTCGCTGGCTTTTCCTGAAGATAACTACAGAATCAGGACTTGTTGGCTGGGGAGAACCCATAATTGAGGGAAAAGCCGATACAGTTGCAGCTGCAGTAAGAGAAATGGGATACTATTTATATGGCAAAGATGCACGAAATATTGAGGATATATGGCAGGTACTTTATCGTGGCAGTTTTTACCGCGGAGGCCCGATATTGATGAGTGCAATTTCAGGTATTGAGCAGGCTTTATGGGATATAAAAGGAAAAGAACTATGCAGGCCTGTTTATGAACTACTTGGAGGAAAAGTTAGAGACAAGATCAGGGTTTACTGCTGGATAGGTGGAGATCGGCCGTCAAATGTAGCAGAAGCTGCCCGGGAAAAACTGTCAGAGGGATATACTGCTATCAAGATGAATGGGACAGGAGAAATGGAATGGATTGATTCTTATTCTAAAGTTGAAGGTGTGCTGGAAAGAGTTCAGGCTATTCGTGACGCAGTAGGTTTTGATTTAGATATAGGGGTAGATTTACATGGGCGGGTTCACAAAGGCATGGCCAGGTTAATTATAAAGGAGTTGGAACCATTTAAGTTGTTATTTATTGAAGAGCCAGTTTTACCGGAAAATAAGGAGGCTTTTCTTGAGTTGAAAAGCATTAGTAGTATACCAATTGCTACTGGAGAAAGAAATTATACAAGGTGGGGTTTTAAAGATATATTACATGATGGAGGTATTGATATAATTCAGCCAGACTTAAGTCATGCCGGAGGTATTTTAGAAACCAGGAAGATTGCTGCAATGGCAGAAGTCTATGATATTGCAGTTGCTCCCCATTGCCCGCTGGGTCCTATAGCTTTAGCATCCTGTCTACAACTGGATTTTTGTACTCCAAATGCATTTATCCAGGAACAGAGTCTCGGAATACATTATAATCAGGGTTCAGATTTACTGGATTATCTCAAAGACCCGGGGGTTTTTGAATATAAAGATGGTTATGTAAGTATTCCAACAAAACCTGGTTTAGGTATAGAAATAAATGAAGAGAAAGTAAGAGAAATGAGCAAGGAAGGACATAATTGGCGAAATCCGGTATGGAGAAATGTTGATGGTTCTGTTACAGAGTGGTAGTAAAATTAGTCTATAGAGTAGTGTATTTTTATAAAAGAAGGAGAGAGAATGAAGAGTATACAGGAAAAAATAATAGACAATAAAATTATAGCTATTATCAGAGGAATAGAGGGTAATAAAATTATAGACACAGTTAAAGCCCTTATAGATGGTGGCATTGAGTTATTGGAAATAGCATTGAATCAAAGTGATTATGACAAACAACTGGATGATATTGAGAGTATTCGATCAGTTAAAAAAGAATTTGGTGAAAAAGTTTATCTCGGAGCAGGTACGGTAATAACAAAAGAGCAGGTTGAGAGAGTTGTTGAGGCAGGAGCTGATTATATAATATCACCAAATACCAATATTGATGTAATAAAAAAGACCAGGGAGTTAAATAAAGTATCTATTCCCGGTGCTTTTACACCTTCAGAAATAATTAAGGCACACTGTGCGGGAGCAAATTTTATTAAAGTATTCCCTGCCAGCAGTTTAGGAGTTTCTTATATAGAATCTATACTGAATGTATTTAATGATATACCCTTAATTGCAGTAGGAGGAATAGATATCAGTAATATGAATGACTTTATTAATGCTGGAGCAGTAGGAGTTGGTGTAGGGAGTAGTCTTCTAGATAGACAGGCAATTTATGAAGGAAATTTTGATATATTAAGCAAAAAAGCAGGAGAATTTCTTAATATATTACTGTGTAAGAATGGAGATGTTTAAGTGTTTGACTTAATTACATTTGGGGAGACTATGTTAAGATTAACTCCAGAGGGTTCAAAAGTAATCGAACAGGTTAATAGCCTCAATATGTATCCTGCCGGGTGTGAAATGAATGTAGCGGTGGCAGCGAGCCGTTTGGGACTTTCTGTATCATATATTACCAGTTTAGCTTCAAATCCTCTGGGACGTTTTATTTATAATAAATGCAGAGAACAGGGAGTAGATACTGGCTGGATTAAGTGGTCAAAATATAGGCAGGGATTATATTTTTTTGAGAATGGGACCCCGCCACGTCCAGGGATTGCATATTACGATAGGGAGAATTCTGCATTTAGCAGAATAGAGATGGATGATTTTGAGTGGGAATCTATTCTGAAAAACACCAGAGTATTTTTTACCAGTGGTATTAATCCCTCCCTAAATAGAAATGTAAATAATATTACTCTAAATGCTGTAAAAACAGCCAGGAAAATGGGCAAAATAGTAGCTTTTGATATAAACTATCGTAGTAAGCTCTGGGGATATGAAGAAGCCCGGAAGACAATAAAGGATTACTTACCATTTATTGATATATTATTTACTTCTGCCAGTGATGCTGAATATGTTCTTAATATCAAGGAATCTCCTGGAGAAGAAATGGTAAAGAAAATTGCGGAGGAATATTGTATTCCAACTATATCCCTTATTTACAGGCCAGAGAAGGAAAAGGATTCTATCTGGAAGATAATTTGCCTGTCTGATGGGAATATTTATACTGCAGAGCAAAGAGGAGAACTTGTAACTGTAGATAGGTTAGGTGCAGGAGATGCTTTTGCCGGCGGATTTCTTACAGGATATTTAGAATCTGGACCGGAGTTGGGTGTGAATTTAGGAAATGTATTAATTACCATGAATAATACTTATTCTGGCGATATATGTTGGATTACACGGGAACAGGCTTTTTCCTTTCTGAAAGAAAATAATAATCTGGTCGAAAGATAATTGGAATATATTTGTAAAAATAACACAAAACAAAGAAAGAGGCGATTATTTATGGTAAAAAGATTAAATGGCAGTTTACCGAAAATCGGGATTAGACCTGTTATTGATGGACGTAGAAATGGTGTAAGGGAGTCCCTGGAGGAACAGACGATGAATCTGGCAAAGGCAGTAGAAAAACTTATTTGTGAAAATCTAAGACATTCAAGCGGAGAGAAGGTTGAATGTGTTATAGCCGATTCCACTATAGGGGGAGTAGCAGAGGCGGCCAGATGTGCAGAAAAGTTTGAAAAAGAAGGTGTGGGGGTATCCATATCAGTGACACCATGTTGGTGCTATGGTTCAGAGACTATAGATATGAACCCATACTATCCTAAGGCAATATGGGGATTTAATGGCTCTGAGAGACCTGGTGCAGTATATCTGGCATCAGCCCTTGCTGCCCATGATCAGAAAGGATTGCCTGCCTTCGGTATTTATGGTAAGGATGTACAGGATGCAGATGATACGACCATTCCAACTGATGTCAGGGAAAAACTTCTGAGATTTGCAAAAGCAGGATTGGCAGTAGCCACAATGAAAGGGAAATCCTATCTGGCGATGGGTAGTGTCTCCATGGGAATAGCGGGCTCAATGGTTAACCCGGATTTTTTTGAAAGTTATCTGGGAATGAGATGTGAATATATAGATACAGCAGAATTTACTCGTAGATTGCAATTGGGAATATATGATAAGGAAGAATTTGAAAGGGCCCTTAAGTGGGTAAAGGAGAATTGTAAAGAAGGTAAAGACAATAATCCGGAAGAAAAACAGTTTAGTAGAGAGCAAAAAAATAAAGATTGGGAAATTGTAATCAAAATGACTCTAATAGCCAGAGATTTAATGATAGGCAATCCAGTACTTGCTGAAATGGGATATGAGGAGGAGGCTGAAGGACATAATACCATTGCTTCAGGTTTTCAGGGTCAAAGACAATGGACAGACTATTTTCCTAATGGAGATTTTACGGAAGCGATATTGAATTCATCATTTGATTGGAATGGCATCAGAGAACCATTTATATATGCAACTGAAAACGATTGTTTAAATGCAGTATCAATGTTGTTTGGTCATTTATTATCTGATACAGCCCAGTTATTTGCTGATGTCAGGACATATTGGAGTCCGGAGGCGGTCAAGAGGGTAACCGGGAAAGAGTTGACTGGAAGAGCAGCCAATGGAATTATCCATCTAAAGAACTCTGGTTCAGCAGCACTTGACGCAACTGGAGAACAGACCAGAGACGGAAAGCCAGTAATGAAACCCTTCTGGGAAATAAGTGAGGAAGAAGTAGAAAAATGCCTGGAAGCCACTACCTGGAGACCTGCTAACCTTGGATATATGAGAGGCGGGGGATATTCCTCACTATTCCTGACTAAAGGAGGTATGCCTGTTACCATGACCAGATTGAATCTAATCAAGGGATTGGGACCAGTTTTGCAGATCGCAGAAGGATATACTGTAGAAATACCGGAACATGTCCACAGGACACTTGATGAAAGGACAGACCCAACCTGGCCAAGCACCTGGTTTGTACCAAACTTAACAGGTGAAGGAGTATTCAAAGATGTATATTCTGTAATGAATAACTGGGGTGCAAATCATGGAGCTATTAGCTATGGACATATTGGAGCAGATTTGATAACACTGGCATCCATGTTGAGGATACCTGTTGCCATGCATAATGTCTCTGAAGATAAAATATTCAGGCCAAAAGCCTGGGCAGCTTTCGGGACAAAGGATCTGGAAGGAGCAGACTACAGAGCCTGTGCAACATACGGACCTTTATATGGAATGAAATAAATTTATATCAGTCAAAAAACAATGGTCAAGGATACATGAATATGACCCCATGTTAATTTATATCATGGGGTTTTTATTTACCTTCAGCCTCTAAAGTGATATAATGGTGAAAAAAGGAACAGGCAGGGAAAATATCCTTTGACATGATCAAAATAATACCTGATATAGATAAAAGCTGTGCCCTGGCAGAGGTTTATCTGGATATAAAACCGGAAAAGATGTATGATATAGTAATCTATATAATATTACTATTTCCGGGAAAAGGGCGGAGAGGAGTGAACTGATGAAAATACTCATAGCTCCTGATTCATTTAAGGGAAGCCTGACTTCTTTAGGGGTTGCAGAGAATATAGGGAAGGGATTTTTACGGGTTTTCCCGGAGGCGGAGATCCTGAAGGTCCCCATGGCTGATGGCGGAGAGGGTACCCTTCAATCCCTTGTTGACGCCTACAAAGGAGAGATTATCAAAGAGAGGGTTACCGGCCCTCTGGGAGAAGAGGTTGAGGCATATTACGGGCTGATAGAAAACGGGTTTACAGGAGTAATAGAAATAGCAGCAGCTTCCGGGCTGACACTTGTCCCGGAAGAAAAACGGAACCCGATGAAGACCACTACTTACGGGACAGGCCAGTTGATAAAAAGAGCCCTGGAGAAAGGAGTAAGGAAATTAATAATCGGGATCGGCGGAAGTGCAACAAATGATGCCGGTGTAGGAATGGCCCAGGCCCTGGGAGTAAAATTTCTGGACAAAGACGGGAAAGAAATAGGATATGGCGGAGCTGAATTGGGCAGGATTGAAAGAATTGATATGAGCCTGCTGGAGCCGCGTATAAAAGAAGTAGATATCCGGGTAGCCTGTGATGTCAAAAACCGCCTGTACGGCCGGGAAGGGGCAGCCTACGTATACGGGCCGCAGAAGGGGGCCAGCCCTGAGATGGTCATGATACTCGATGAGAACCTGCGTCACTTTTCCAGGATAGTGGAGCGGGAACTGGGAGTAGAACTCCAGAGCATAGAAGGCGGCGGTGCAGCAGGGGGACTCGGAGCAGGACTGGTAGCCTTTCTGAAAGCAAAGCTCGAAGCTGGAATTGATATTGTTATGGATGCAGTAAAGCTGGAGGAGAAGATGAAGAAGGCTGACCTGGTCATAACGGGAGAGGGTTGTATAGACGGCCAGACAGTAAACGGGAAAACTCCCATAGGAGTAGCCAGGAAGGCCAGGAAATATGGAATACCTGTCATAGCGATTTCCGCTATCACTGGAGAGGGAGTAGAGAAGGTTTTATATGAAGGTATAGATGCAGTATTCAATATAATGCAGAGACCGGTAAGCATAGAAGAGCAGCCTACCTGGGAATGGTTACAGTTTGTCTCTGAACAGATAGGAAGGGTTTTGAGACTCGGTAAAATTAAGGATTCATTTTTTAATCAAAAATGAAATATATTCATAATAGTAAATAGTTTTTAAGGATTGACTATTATGAAATACCGGAAGTTTTCTTCTGAACAGGCGAATATAGAGACTGCCCTGGTCCTGTCGGGTGGAGGGGCAAAAGGTGCCTATCAGGTCGGTGTGATAAAGGAATTATTAAGAAGGGGTGTTTCTCTTGACCTGTCTCTTATACACATCTGACGC
>LSQX01014120.1_pt1 | contig 14043 bp, 7 predicted proteins | sample 654561 | NCBI WGS metagenome assembly LSQX01 (sample SAMN04489861, study PRJNA283612) | anaerobic digester metagenome | isolation source: 4 biogas reactors fed with cattle manure at either 37C or 55C with and... | place: Denmark: Kongens Lyngby | collected 2014
CTGTACTGCACCTACAGTCGTGATCAGATTTTGGTAGCGATGGATTATTTGAAGCCGGCTAATATACGTGAGGGAGTAAAATACTTCAAAGAACAGAAGAACGATGTGTTTTTTATTACACTGAACAAAACGGAAAAACATTATTCGCCCACCACCATGTACAATGACTATTCCATTAATGAATGGCTTTTTCATTGGCAGAGCCAAAGCACAACGTCGGAAACCTCGCCAACTGGGCAACGCTATATCAATCATCGCCAAAGGGGCAGCAGAATACTCTTGTTTGTACGGGAATTTAGACAAGATCCCGCTGGGACTGCGCCCTATACATTTCTGGGTTTAGCCGATTATTTACAACATGAAGGTTCCAAACCAATGAGTATCACATGGAAACTACACCGACCAATACCGGCAAAATATCTGAAGAAGACGAATAAGTTGGTGGTGGGATAGGGGGGGAGTATTTTTGTGAATGGGATTAGGACCAGTGCATCAGTGCCTGAACATCAAGAACGTAAGTATCACTAGGGCGCAGATATAACGAAAGCATCAATAAAACATTCGTGTCCGGTCTAAAGTTGGGGGGCTTTTTTAGTGGGTAATAGCATATTGCCAAATGCATTTGCTATATTTTCGGGAATTAAAGTGCCCGTATATAAGTAAAATGAAGGAATTTGTTTTTCTAAGCAGAATTATATAAGATTAATTCCTTTAAACTGTTTTGAAATAAATAGATTTGATAAGCGTAATATTTAGGAACTGACCGCTAAATTATAATGTAATTGATTAGCAGTATACAATACCACCAAAAGTAATATTTTTTGGCCCTCATGATTGCAAGATCGCAAACAAAACTGTTCCAGCGGTAAAAGCGAAATGATTAAGCATTATTACGATCCCTAAAGAAAAAGGAAGTGAAACGCTTGGAACGGAATGTTTCCCAACCAAGGGCTAAAGGTCCTGGTTTGTCTTTGACTATCAAAGAAGCAATTATTCGGGTATTACAGGAAGAACACTGTGGAATGACAATTGAACAGATTTATTACAAAATCATCGCAAATGGTTGGTATTCTTTTGGTGCAAAGAAGCCACAAAATGTAATAAGGGTAGAAATTGATCGAGCATGCGAGAACACCAATTATACTGTTCGTGCCGCTAAGGACTATTTTAGATTTGAAAGAAATCCAAAAGGCGAAAAGGTTTATTTTTTGTTGTCATCAACGCAAGATAACAAATCAACTCCGGCAAATAATGTTGCATGCAGCGAAGTTGCTGAACCTGAACAGGTAGATTATAAAACAATCGTAATATGGAACGATTCAATCAAACGGAGTTTTCAGATCTGGATGGAATCAATGAATTATTCACCTGCTACCATAAGAAACTATTACAATGCCATCGAAAGAACGTTCCATAATTTTAAATCGATATTAAATATCGCAGTTAATGAAACCTCAACCGAACATGAAGCAGTTGGCAAATTTGTAGAATTGCTTTTTCATGATAGAGAGTTTATAGAAACCAACAGAACTGGTCACAATATGTATTCTGCAGCGTTTAAGGCTTACAAGCGGTTTATTTACAAAGATATTACTGATGATTCATCAGGCGAAAAGGCAGTTTCTAATAATGGGCTCAAAGATATAGTCGATCTTGAAGAAGGCAAAAAGGGTCTGAGCGATATTCTCGGCACACACTTTTTAACACTTAACGGATATAGCAATATAGGTATCCTTTGGAGTGCATCACAAAATTCATTATCAATGTTCCTTAATGACAATGGAATAAACTCTGAGAATGATTTGTGGCATTTTCTTGTTCGGGCATTTAAAAATGACTATGTTTTTAACTCGCCGCACATTTGGCAAAACCAACCGGACTACCCTCAGACTTCTAAAGGTCTGATTATAAATCTAGCCCGTCAACACAATGGTATTGTAACGCGGGAACAAATTGATAATTTTTTTTCACAAATCAAGCTTACATCATTAAATAATTCGCTTGTGTTAGATAAGGATCAACTAATATTCCACGATAAAGCCAAATTTATGCTCATTGAAACATTAGAACCAAATTCCTACCGTTGTTCATTGATTGCAAAAGCACTAAAAACGTTGTTTTCAACTGAAGAGACACCATATATCATTCTACGTGACATAAAGACAAGCTGGTTTTCTAGTTTGCCAGGATTGCCAAATGGGTTACAATGGACACCTTTGTTACTACAAGAAATACTACGTATTCGGCCTGGCATCGGTTATAAAGTAATCTTCCCAAGTCTAAAAAAACAGGCTCTTGACACGGTAGGGGCGGCGGTTGTGCCTGCAAAATCAAGGTTTAATACGTTTGCCGATGTAGTTCACCAATTTTGTTTTTGTGAATATAAACTGCCTTGCAAACTATATGCTGAGGAGTTAAGGACAAAATTACGAGAAGTGGGCATGATTGAAGGAAATGAACTGATATGGAACATGCATAAAGCACTAAAAGATTACCGTTTTGCGTTTTCTGATCAAAACCTGACGGTTATGATTCTGGAGAAATAAATTTATGTACGGATATGAATGGACAACAAAAAACGGAATATATCGACTTGTGCCAAATGCCAAAGTCATCAAAGAAATCCGACCAGTTTTCAAAGAAGAGCTTGACTACTTTGAATTAAATAGGTACTGGAAATATCCAAAAACGGATGCCCCTCTTCTATGGGCAGAAGGAATACGGAGGTATATTATCAATGGTGAGCTTGTCGCCGAGGCTGTTGGTGGCGGTTTTTATACCAAACCAACTATCAAGATAAAGAATGAGGATTTGAAGCTAACACCTATCAGAATTGATACTTTATGGAAAGAGAATGAAGGGCTTATGCTTGGCCTTGAAAAAACTGCAATTGAGTTTATTCGTAAAGTTTACGAGGATTATCATAAACGTGGCATGAAATTCGTGGTTGCCTTTTCTGGTGGTAAGGACAGTCTAGTATTACTAGATCTGGTGGCTAAAGCACTACGACCAGATGAATTCGTTGTTATATTTAGTAACACCGGAATGGAACTAGACGAAACCATTGAGGCCGTAGAACGTTCAAAAGCACACTGGAATAAACTACATTTCTTCGAAGCAGCCAGCCATATGAGCCCAGACGAAACCTGGGATGCCTTTGGACCCCCTGGCCGCCGGTTACGCTGGTGTTGTTCTGTACATAAATCTGTACCGACTATTCTAAAACTTCGGGAAATAACTGGAGACTATGAAGCAAAAGCCATAGTATTTGACGGTGTCCGTAGAGAAGAAAGTGCTGCTCGGGCGATGTACGATGCAATTGGAGAAGGTGTTAAAAACGCAAGCCAGACCAATGTCAGTCCGATTTTGGATTGGGGGACGGCGGAGGTTTATTTATATCTATTGAAGCATAGAGTGTTCTTTAATGGTTTATACCGCGAAGGATTCAACCGTGTGGGTTGTTCAGTTTGCCCTATGTCTTCGGGATGGCGCGACCATTTAAGCTATGGAAATCATGAATCCGAGATACAACCGTTGCTCGGAAAAGTAGAAAGCTATGTCAAAAACGTAAACCCTGCGAAGAACAAGCGGAAGTATATCGAAAATGGCGGCTGGCGAGCTAGAATGGGTGGACGTGGTTTGCCTGGTGGTGGCAATCGCGTAACTGAAATCATTAACGAAGATAGAATAGAATTCCACTTTTCGCACAAAACGCAAAATTGGTGGGATGTCTGTAGGGTACTTGGAAAAATAGTTGAGAAACACGAAAACACATACACACAGATTATCAACCATCAATCATATAATTTTGTGATGACAGCAAATACAGTTATATATAGTCCTTATTCAAAAATGGATAGGTTTATAATCAGTCATTTGCGTGGTGTAGCTAATAAGGTTGCTTATTGTGTCGGATGTAAAGCATGTGTAGTCCAATGTCCGGTAGGTGCATTTGAAATAACCGATGAGGGAAAAACTTTCATCCGCGAGGAGTTGTGTATTCATTGTGGAGAATGTATAAGTTTTACAGGTGGCAAGGGTTGTTGGGTGGCCAAATCATTGTCCATAACGGAGGGTAATAATATGCAATTAAAAGGTATGAACCGCTATCAAACATTTGGATTTCGAAGGCCGTGGCTTGAGCATTATTTTGAACATGGAACAGACTGTTTTACTATGGGGCAGTTAGGTAACCGCCAATATGATGCACTTCGTATATGGCTCCGCGAGGCTGAGTTACTTATAACTGCAAGCAGGGGGGATAAATCAGGAACGCCTACCGAACTCTGCGAGCGACTTCGCCCTCTAGGAGCAGGGCACCCTTTGGTGTGGGCAGTAATATGGACGAATCTCGCCTACAACTCTGTCATTACAAGATGGTATATGCTTTACACTGAGATCGGTGAAACCTATGATAAGGCTGAGCTTATATTTATGCTCGGTGATGACTATTCGCCATCTACACGAGATAATGCTGTTACCGCACTTCTTGAAACACTTCGGCACTCACCTGTAGGTGCAGTACTGAAACAAGGTATACCTATCCCAGATGGGGCGAGTTTTAAATATATCAAGCAAGGTTGGGATGCTCCTGAGTCAATTGCGATACTTTACGCATTGTATAAGTACGCTGAGAAAACTAGCCGTTATACATTTACCCTTACACAGCTTGCTAATACACGCACGAGTGCGGACGCAAAGGGCGTTGATCCGGCTTCTATATTTGGGTTAAATCCAAATTATTATAAAGAAATCTTACAAAGCATTGCTATTAGTTTTCCCGAATATATTCGTGTAGTGTTTGTACAAGACCTAGACAATATTATTCTCGTGCCAGAGAAAAAGCCTATTGATGTACTCAACTTGATTACACAGTAAAGGAGGAATCCAATAATGAAATACAGCCAATATATTGAGCTTTCTCCTCACTATGAATCTGTTGTGGATTTGGATGCAGAAGAACGCAACCCAAACCTTTGGCAGGAATATATTGTCCATGAAGATATGAAAAAAGCAATCAATGCGGTATGCCAAACCATGAACTGGGAAGACAATGACAAACGCCGTTCCTTCTGGATTCATGGTGCTTATGGTACGGGTAAAAGTTACGCTGCTATAGTGCTAAAGCATTTATTTGAGGACAAGGTTTCCAATATCGAAGCGTTTCTTAATAGGCCTTCCCTTGCCGGATATAAAAAGCGTTTTCTTAAAGTGCGACAAAAGGGGGAATATCTTGTCGCTTGGAAAAGCGGTGCAACCGACATAAAAAGTGGTACCCACCTGATGATGGAGATGGAAGACAAAATCAAAGAAAAACTAGCTGAAAAATTTGGTGATAAGGCATATTACGGGACAAACTCTCTCATTAACGCTGCTAAAGAAGCGGTAGCTAATGATATTATTAATTGGCAGTATGTATTTGATAATCCTATTTATGGATTGTCTGATGAATATACAGATTTAGATTCATTTCGTAAAGCTGTTTATGGGGGTAATTATTCAGCAATTAACATGGTTAAACGTATATGTGATGACCAACACCTTTCAATGTTCACAAACACCGTAGACAAATTTGAGGAATGGCTAAGAGACATTATCGCAGGTAACAGTTTGCAAGATACCGGTATCGTATTTATTTGGGATGAATTCACAGGATTTCTACGCGATTGCGGTGACGATAATGTACTGCAACGTTTATCCGAGTTTTGTAAACAACCGAATGCCCCTTTCTTTATGTGCCTCATTGTTCATCGCGATCCGACATGGGTGGATCAACTTGGTGGCGAGACCTATGAACGTATATTGCACCGTTACCATGAATTAGAGTTTCATATAACTGAAAGCGCAGCCTATGATCTCATTGGCGACTCTATTATTCCACGACCTGGCATGGAATCGCAGTGGCAAGATGTTAAAAAAGAATTGCTTAAATCCATCGAAAAGTATAAGAGTGAGTTTGATAACCTAGATCAAAGCATAAACATCAACGAACGTATGTCAAAACTTTGTCCCCTGCACCCAATGACACTGTCTTTGCTTGCAACTGTCGCACAGAACTTTGGTGCTTCTCAGCGTACGTTGTTTCGATTTATGAAGGATAGAGAAGAATCTTCTCAAGGAGTAGGTTTCATTAATTACATTGAGAATAATGAACCCGATGGGTGGAGTTGGCTTACGGCTGACTATCTTTGGGACTATTTTTTCATGCGCGGAAGCGATATACGGGAATTCAGTACGGATGCGCGCAAAGTTGTTCAACATTATCTGAATAAACAGGAATCGATTTCTGATGAATACGCAATGCATGTTTTTAAGGCGGCCCTGCTTCTTATTGCAGTGATGAGCGGTAGTAGTGTCAGCAATCTTTATAGCCGTCAAAGTAATTATGGAAACCGAATCGGCGCAACCAAAAACACGTTATATAAGTGTTTCCGTGGCCAACTTGAAACGTCAACAATTGACACATATTTGCAATCATTTGAGGAAATAGGTCTTCTACGCCTTGATAAACAAGCAAATGGAGACGCACGGCTAGAACTTCCTTACATAGGAGGAGGCGACCCCTTTGATCTTCGTCTTGAAGATACTAAAAAGAAATATACGCGATATGTCCTATTTTCAAAGAATGGTGTATTTTCCAAGGCGCTTGAAAGTTGCATGTGGGACAGCACAAAAGCAACGTTTGGCAGGATGTATATTGCCGCTTGTTCATCGGAGACTATTTCTATTAAAACGCGTCTTAATGAAATAAAAACCGAGCTAGCCAAAGCACCTTGGAAAATAGGACTGCTAGTTGTTAGCGTATCTAATGCAAGCGATTATGGTATGTTCCAGACTAAATTAAAACAGATTGCTGCTGAAGAAAACACGCAAAGACTAGTCGTTGCAGTAATGAAGGAACCATGCACGACCGATATCCTTGAACAGTGGTATACAGCTATAACGCATAAAGAACTGTCAGCTGAAGATGCAAAACCTGCTAGTGCTAGTAAATATGAAGCACAGGCAGCTGCATATGTCGCAGAGTGGTCGACAATCGCTTCAAATGGACAGATTTTTGCTTGTTATGGTGATATACAATTCCCGGGTCTTTATGGACAAAGTGATTTAGTCAAACATGTAGAAAACGATGTGTTGTTCCGAGTATTTTCTGCTGGCCCTGAGCGGATTGTTTTAAGCAATACTGCATTTAAGAAGTGCAATGACAATGCTGTTCTGGCTGGTATTACAAAAAAGATTAGCAACAAACAAATAAATAATATTGTTAATCCCCTTAAAGCAATAGGAGCTTGGGATGTCGACGATTTAGAAACGCTTAAAAGTTTATCCGGGGAGAAAGCGATGGCAGTAACCGAGCTTGCCAAATATATTCAGCGGGAATTAGCTGATGGCGCCAAAGTATCGCTCGATAATCTCTGGGCAAACCTGCAGCAACCGCCTTTCGGATATTATAACTCATTAGCAGCAGGTTGTTTTATTGGTCTTACTTTACGGCCATTTATTGACTCCGCCTTTAATTGGATTGATAGCAATAATAACACACATTTACCCACAGACATAAATTTAGCAAGCATGGTCAATAAAATGCTGGATGGTAAAACCTTGAATAACTTTTTGACATCTGGATCAGCCGTTTGGCAGAAATTTAGACCTTATGTACAAGCAATGTTTGGTCTTTCAGATAGGGAGAGTGTGAGTGATACAGAAGCGCGTAAATATATAAGAGCAAAAATTCAAGGGGTAGGTGTACCATTTTGGACAATGAAGTATCTGGCGAGCGATAAATTAGGTGGCGATGACTCAAAAGATATTGCAATAAAACTAACAGAGCTTTTCTGCAACTTTATTTACGAGGATTCATTTGACCAAGATAGCATAATGTCAGAGGTGGTAACCCTTTTTAATGGAAGAGGTAGTCTGCGCAAGACCATGGCAAATGTTTACGCTAATAAATTGGTCATGTATGGTGCGTTTAAGCAATATATTTACACTCAATCACCTGCGATTGAAATGCTATGTAAGCAATTGAACTATACTGATAAGGACTTATTTGATGCTTTACGTGAGTATTTGCAAAATGCTATTTCTACATGGCGAGAAGAAGAGGTCGCATCAAGACTTGCCGAATTAGAAGAGGAACTTGACGTGATTGTTACTTTGAACTTGGTTTTGAGTGTAAACAGGAAGACCTATGCGGCTCTACAAAAAGAATTAAACAATGTTTTTGATAATATGAAGGTACCTGGAACTATAGTTGAAACTTTAGAATATAGTTGGATCCCGACATTGAAAGCTATGAGGGAGATCTCTAAAAACCCCTGGACGGATTTTAACGATAAAAAGAATATCAAAGAAAATCTAAAGGAAAACGCAAAAACAGTTTGGGAGTATCTATCACAGCCTAAACTTATTCTTGAAGGAGTATTGCAAACGCGTGCTATTAGTTATAGCGATGCGGAACTAAGTGAAATTTATATGTCCCTGAAGCCTTCCGTTTATGAAACACCCAGTATTGTTTTCAATACAACGCTTAATGGGTTACTTGAAAATGTCTCATATAATCGAAACGCGGTTTTACTTCAAAAACTTTGGGCGGATAAAAGCGGTGTAGAGTTAGTAAGTGAATGGTGCAATAAGGAGAATGTTCCTATCGCCTGGGTGCTTGATGGCCATATTTTATCAGCAATTGAGACCATCAAAGCCATACAGGATAAAAGAAAGGTTAATAGCGACGTTTTGCAAAACGCAGTCCATGTCTTAGATAATGACGACCTTGCTGTTCTCAAAGATAGCATACATTTATCTGACTGCTTTATTGCATATATAGGCGAAAGCTATCGTGATGCCTTTCTCGCCAATAAATCCGTTCTATTAGATAGAATGAAAACTGACGCAAAAATCTCTTTAGACGTATACTCATGGGCAAATAAGGTTCCTGAAATTCGCATCCTTTTGGATTCGTATTTGCAAAGTATGTATCAGGTTCAAGCAAAAAAACGCGTGAGTTCTATGTCGGATACAGAACTTCGCGAAGTTGTGAAACGAATACTTGATAATAATCCAGAGTTGTACAGTTACTTTCTGCAATAGGGGGGAACCCGATGACTGTTCAAGAAATCATAGATAGAGTAATAAACGAACGCAATATTCCTGGAAGGTTTCCAGCGAGGATAATATTTGTTCGTAATTATGAGGATTATTGTTTGCTTGTTGATGAACTAAGCAAAATCTGTGACGTTACGCTAAACCTTGCTTATTATGCCAGAGGGGATATTTTGCCGGATTTTAATAAACTCAAACTTGAATTAAACAATAATAAAGAGAAAATGATCCTTCTTCTTTCGTTTGGTGAATATCTCAGATTGTGTGTAAAAAGAGAAACTGCTAAAGAAACATCAGTGTTTCCAGGAATATGGTCAACTATGCAATCGGAAAGAGAGAAGACGAAATACATCATACCTCTGTTCGGCGGGCGAGAAATATTTGATCAGATCGTGCCATTCGTAGATGAGCGTCAAAAGGATTTTCTATGGGATATGAGCAGTTCAGCGGATTCTTTTGAGTATAAGATAAATGTATATTCTCCTATATTTTCTGCGGTAATAAAAACAGATGCAGACAACTTCCAGGAATGGCTAGAAAAATGGGATGGACTTTTTACTGATAAAAATAGGAAGAGATTTTTTTTAACAACCAAACTTGTTAAGTACACCAAACCAACAATCGGCAATATTTCTATAAAAATTATAGACGAAACATTTGACTATGTGGCTTCACTCGTGAACGATGGAATAAAATTAAAGCACGAGTGGGGGAATGAACAGTTTTGGGCTGATGTTGCTAAAAATGTTAAGCCTGAGCAAAGCTTTGCTGAAACTGTGAAAGCTATCTTTAATATGGGAGCAAACTTTGACCCCATAACAGTTTTAGCTAGATTCGATTATCTTACTGCAACTGAACGCAGTTTATTATGGATATGGTATAGGCTTTATCCAACAGATGATTATTATTCGATTGCTATTAATAAAGCAAATCATCCAGATGACATAACGGTTCAGATCCGAGACGCCATCTTTGAAATACCTAAACCCCAGGATACACATTTCATTGAACGTGTAAACGCATTAAGAATCATGAGAGTTCAATATGGAAAAGAGTACTTCACCAAGCTTGACAAAGTTTTGCCGGCAGAACTACGTTTATCATATTTAACCTATAAGACATTGGAAGAACGGGCTTATGCCGTCAAAACAGTGAGCAATCTTCTCAGAGTAGGTGCGGAGATAAGTGAAATTGCCAAGAAATTAAAATTTGATTACCCCGATTTAGCAGAGTATTTATTACCTTCTTTCCAGGTCAATGAAGAAATCGAACGCTATTTTAGTTGGTATCGGAAAAGCAAGATTATCAATCGAATACCAGAAGATTGTCCACATCAAATAGATTTTAATACTATAGATAGCCGCAACAAAGTAATTCAACAATATGGTGATAGTAGATCTTTTTGGGTAGATGGTTTAGGTGCCGAATGGCTTCCATTATTAGTGAAAAAGTTGGAGAAGTTAAAATATGAAATAGAGATTGATGCAAAAATCGGTTGCGCTATTATTCCGACTGAAACGGAGTATAACAAAAAATGGAACAAAGATGATGAGAAGTGGGATAGGCTTGACAAGCTATCTCATGATGGAGTGCCAGATGATAAGGATTATTACTTGTGTATTGCGCGTCAAATAGAGATTATGGGAGAAGTGGTCGAGCGAGTCTCGGAATTGCTCAATCATAATGATCAAGTTTTAATAACTGGAGATCATGGGAGCAGCCGAATTGCTGCTTTAATGTTTCATGCTTCTGATAACTTCGCAATTGATCCCCCAAAAAATGCAATTGTCCGTTCTTATGGAAGATTTTGCGAGCTAAATGGAAAAGCAGATCCTTATATTACTTCTGCTATGGAACATATTGTCCAGGATGGCAAAGGGGAATACATTGTAATGAAAACTTATGAGCATTTCAAACAGTCTGGTAATGCTGCGGGCGGGAACTCAGATGATAACTCGGTAGCAGGTGAGATCCATGGGGGCATGACGCCTGAAGAATACCTTGTGCCTGTAATTAAGGTTACGCGCAAAAAACCATTAAAAAATCCCCAGCCAGAACAAGGTAAGCCAAAAGCTGCAATGCTTAACGAAATGGGGATATAACTCTATGGCTAATAAGAGGAAATGCGTTGAATGTAATGCTCCATTAAAAAGAGATGAGGTAGCATTATCTATAAAGATACTGGGTCTTAATGTAACGAATTTTTACTGTATCGCTTGCCTTGCAGAAATTATAGATTGCGATCAAGACGATTTAACCATTAAAATACAAGAATTCAAAGAACAAGGTTGTACAATGTTTTTGTAGGGGGGTGTGAGAATGGAAAAACTCAGAGAAGTGTTTTCCGATATGGTCGTTCTAAAGAATCCAGAAAGAACCAAGTTTTTTTCTGATTTGAGCTTGCCTTCATATATGCGCGATTGGCTTGTAATGAAATTCTCGGATGATGTAGGGAACATAGATTATGATGGTGTAACGCGCTATATAAAGCAGTATATTCCAAATCGCGAGGATTACGAACAGTTTAAATTACAAATGGTAAACGGCGATATGGTCCGGTTCCTTGCTCGCATTCGGGTTAGTGTTGATATAAAAACAGGTAAAACAATATTTGAACTTCCGGATTTTGGAGGTACGAAAACAGGCGCTGGTGGAGAAGTCTCAAATGACGTTATTTACAATTGGCAGGACACGCTTTTGCGCGAAAGCGAGAATTGGGGTATTCTTGATCTTGTTTGGGAGCAAGATTTTTTGAAGAAACCACCTAGAGGTTTTATAAAGATGATAGGTTACCAACCATTTTGTCCTTATAATATTGATTTGGATTACTACCGAGAGGCGCGGCGTAGTTTTACTACTGAGGAATGGCTTGATATTCTCATCTCAGCGGTTGACTACAATCCACAAGGTTATGAAACGGAGGAACAAAAACTATACTTTATTCGCAGGCTTCTTCCTTTCGTAGAACGTCGTATCAATCTTATTGAGCTTGCTCCTATGGGGACGGGTAAAAGTTATGTATATGAAAAGATAAGCAAACGTGGTTGGCTAGTATCTAGCGGTACTATTACACGTGCTTCACTACTCTATGATAATAATAAACGTACGGGCGGTCTCATAACCCAATTTGATTATGTTGCTTTTGATGAAATACAGTCACTGAAATTCGAACAACCCCAACAAATACAAGCTGCTCTTAAAAGTTATATGGAATTTGGAGAAGTAAAGGGCTTTGATACGCAAATAGTTGCAGATGCTGGGATTATAATCTTAGGTAATATTGATGCCAAAAAATTCAACTCCGCAATAAATATGGTTGATGAAATTAACCCTGTTTTTAGAGAGCCTGCAATTCTTGACCGTTTTCACGGATTTATACCTGGTTGGGAAATTCCCCGTTTCCATACTGGTATTATTGCTAACGGTTGGGCTTTGAATACGGAGTATTTTGCTGAAGTCCTACACGAATTGCGCGATGAGCTCAAATTTTCGGCTTTAGTAGACTCGTGCTTGGATGTGCCACCAAAATCTGATCAGCGGGACGTTACAGCAATAACACGCTTGTGTACCGGTTTTACCAAATTGTTATTCCCACACGCTGAAACGCAAACGGATATAAAGCCGGAGGAATTTGTTAAATATTGTCTTGAGCCTGCCAAATCAATGAGGGCAATTATTAAACAGCAATTATGCATTTTAGCTCCTCAGGAATTTGATGTGCCGGGCAAGCGAGATATACCTAATATACAATATAGGTATTCGTGATATTGTGGAGGTCTCCTGTGATTTACGCTGACAATGCAGCCACAACAAAAATATCTGATACTGCATTTCACAAGATGTTGCCGTTTTTACGGGAGCAATATGGCAACCCCTCTAGTTTATATTCCTTTGGCGCAAAGGCCAAAAGGGCAATCGAAAATGCCAGAAAACAGGTTGCAGTAGCTATCGGTGCCCGGCCATCTGAAATATTTTTTACTTCTAGTGGTTCTGAAAGCAATAATTGGGCGCTACGCGGGGTTGCAGAATCGTTTTCTGCTGAAAAAATCCATATGATTACATCCTCAATAGAACATCCATCTGTTTTAAATCATTGCCGTGCGCTGGAAGAGAAAGGCATCGAAATGACCTATCTACCGGTTGACGTATTTGGCCGCATTTCGCTTGATGACCTAAAAACAGAAATAAGACATAATACTAAGCTTGTTTCAATTATGTTTGCCAACAATGAAGTTGGTACGATACAACCAATAAGTGAAATAGGGCAGTATCTGCACAGCAAAAATATTCTATTTCATACCGATGCGGTCCAGGCAGTAGGTCATGTACCAATAAATGTTTCGGAAATGAATGTTGATTTATTAACAGCCTCTGCCCATAAATTCTATGGGGCAAAAGGAACTGGTATTCTATATAAGCGTCTAGGACTAAAAATTCCAAACTTATTATTTGGAGGAGGGCAAGAACAGGGGGCTCGTGCAGGAACTGAAAATGTTGCTGGGATTGTTGCGGCAGGATATGCACTTGAGGAAAGTGTCTCAGATATGAAGATAACCGATGATAAATTAAGAAGTCTTGTTAAAGCAACAACAGATGGCATTCAATCCAAAACACCTGAGATTGTCATAAATGGTGATAGTATAAATTGCTTGCCTGGTTTGGTTAACATCTCATTTGGCAAAGTTTTGGGTGAGTCTATGATGCATCTTTTAGATTTAAGAGGCATTTGTGTTTCCACAAGTTCTGCATGTACGTCAGGTATTGATGTACCATCACATGTTCTGATGGCAATGGGATTGTCTGAGCAACAAGCAAAATCTTCAATTCGTATTTCATATGGTAGATGTAATACTATTCAGGATGTGGAGGAAATTGTTGCAGTTATCTGCGATGTGTATGACAAATTATTAAAGGCAAGCCAAGTCGACACCCCCTGTTGAC
>LSQX01051567.1_pt2 | contig 14043 bp, 12 predicted proteins | sample 654561 | NCBI WGS metagenome assembly LSQX01 (sample SAMN04489861, study PRJNA283612) | anaerobic digester metagenome | isolation source: 4 biogas reactors fed with cattle manure at either 37C or 55C with and... | place: Denmark: Kongens Lyngby | collected 2014
GGGACTGGCAAGCCTGGCTGAAAGAGAAGGCGGCTCGTCAAGGGGAGGAGATCGAAGGGCGAGGGCTCGTTGAAGGGGAGCAGATCACCCGGCGGGGTTTTCGCGTCGGCCGGCCCGCCATCTCCCCCCAGGGGCAAATTGCTTTCTTCGCCAGCGGCGGCGATGGGATCCCTGGCCTTTGGCTCAAAGGGGAAAAGGAGCGCCTTCTAGTCAAAGGAATGGGGTCCGGCATCTGCTGGAGCCCCGACGGCCGCAGGCTTGCTTTGGCCAAGTTTAATCGCCACGCAGGGCGCATGATCACCGATATTTACACCTGCGATGTCCGGTCGGGGAAGACAACCCGCCTGACCTGGGGCGCAAGGGCGGACGATCCGGCTTGGCATGGCGAGAAACTCGCCTTTATTAGTTATGTCCCTGGCGAGGGCCCATCGATCGTGGTCATGGACCTGGCGACTAAAGAACAGGAAGTAGTCTTCCAGGGAAGAAGGGACCAGGTGCTCTCGGGACTCGACTGGAGTCCAACGGGGGCCGGGCTGATCGCGGGGGTCTGGACGCCCGAGGGCGGCGGCATTTTGCTCATTGACCTCAGTGGGGAAAGCTGGCACCTGTTCGGGAATGAAGGAGTCTGCCTGAGCCCAACTTGGTCCGAGGATGGAATCCTCTTCAGTTCCGACCGGGATGGGGTATACAATCTTTATACCCTCGACCCTGTCACGGGAGAGCTGTGGCAGCTGACAAACACGTTAACCGGTGCGTTTGAGGCGGCTCCGTCTCCCTCCGGCGAGATCATTTATCGGGGCTATCACGGGGGAGGTTACGATCTTTACCGGTTAGAACCATCCCCAGGCCGCAGGGCAGGTTCAATGCCCCTGCGGCTGGCAGGCCAAGGGAAGGCCCTCGGCCCTGGGGAGGGGCAGCCGGAGCTTTCGGCAGCACCTTACCAACCATGGCGGTGGATGATGCCCCCCTTTTGGTGGCCAACTCTGGTTGCGGCGCCCGGGGGGACCCAGGTGGGCCTGAGCACTGCCGCCTCCGACCCGTTGTATCGGCAGCATTATGCTCTTAGCTGGCGAGTTGGATTTGGCGATGCCCCAATTGGCTACTCCGTTCAGTATGTCCGCTCCTTTGGTCCGGAAGGGAGTCCCACCTTGGGCCTGGCCCTAAACGACGGCTACTCTTCCGCGGAAGAGGATGCCCCCAGGGAGCGGGATGTGAGGGTGGATCTAGAGATCCCCCTGGTGGTTGATCCCTTGGTTCGCCAAAGCCTCCTGGTGGGAGGCAGGTGCCTGTGGGAGATTACTGACAGTGAGTCGGAAAGGTCATCCTTGTTCCTGGGGGGGCTTGCCAGCTCATCCCTCACCGGCGGCCGAAGCTGGCGCTTGGAGCAGTCGACCGGCCTTTACGGAGGAAAGGCCGTGGTGGATGGGGACGTCTTCTTTGGGGCTGGGGAGGGCAGTTGGGTTCTCGATCTGCCCAAGGGCTGCGATCTGGCTTTGCGGGTCGGAGGGGCCTTGGCCGACCGCGAAGACTTTTTCTCCCTGGGAGGCCTTGGTAGCGGCGACATGAGGGATTATGCCCTAAGGGCCTACCCGGAGGATTTTGCCTCTGGCGATAAGGTGCTCCGGGCCAGCTTGGAATGGCGCCAGCTTTTGTGGGAGATCCACCGGGGCATCTGGGACCGGGTCACCCTGGTTTTCTTTGCTGAAGCCGGGGCCGCGTGGAATCAAGAGGAGCCCTCCTGGAAAAGGTCCCTCGGGGTGGAATTAGTGATCCGGCAGGTATGGTATAATCAATTCTCCAGCCAATGGCGGGTGGGGCTAGGTCGGGCTCTAGATAATGAAGATGATCCTTGGCGAGTCTATCTAGGCACCGGCTTTGCCTTTTGAGGAGAGCGCCCCTTCGACTTGACGTTGGCCATCCTTCGTGCTAAGATATCTTTGCAAAGGGGCCCCGTAGCTCAGCGGATAGAGCAATGGTTTCCTAAACCATGTGTCGGGTGTTCGAGTCACCCCGGGGCCACCATGACTTTAGACCGTTCTCCAGAGGCCGGCAGGTCCCTCTGGTTTTCTTTGTTTGCGCAGCCTAAAAGCGGTACTCCAGTTCGCCATAACCCCACTTGCCCCCTCTGTCCAGCCCCGGCAGCCCCAAATTGTCCGTATGGACATATCTAACGCCGGCCGTGAAGCTGGTGGCATCGGCCAGGGAGAAAACGATGGAGGGCATGAGGGCAAAGGCTCCTTGATCGAGGTTGTAAAGGGCGCCTAGTTTGAACTTGTGCAGCCCCAGGTCCTTTTCCAAGGCCCCCTGCAGAAAGTCCTCTCCGTCCCGGTAGTAATACTGGGCGGCGAGATACAGGCCGTTATCCAAGCGATAGTCGCCGCCGACGATGAAGTGAAGAAAGTCCTCCCCCGGGGTGGGCCGGGCCAGCTGAGCCTCGGCCCAAAGGCCAAGATCGCCCAGGGCCCCTGCTAGATCTAATCCGAAGGCCTCCAAAGGCCGAAAGCCGCCTGGATGGGGGAAGCGCTCCCAACCGTTGAAGTAGCTGAGGGAATAATCAAAGGATCCCAGGCCAAAACGGGTGATTTTCAAGGCATACTCTCCGTTGGCGAAGGTCTTGTCGGGCAAGGGAGCTTTGGTTGGGGGAGTGGTGGGCAGAACCTCTTGGGCCGGCTGGAGATATGGTATGTAGACGCCGGTGATTTTCCAGTCGCCCGGGAGGTAATAATCGCCCAGGAGGGCCCAGATAGGCAGCTTATCCCCCATTGGATCCTCGACGTCGATGGGGTTTAGGACATCGGTGGGGTTGATCTGCAGGGCCGTTCCCCAGGCCATACGCTGCTTGCCGATGCGCAGGTCCAGCCCCCCTTGCCGCAAGTCCACATAAGCCTCATCGAGCCGCCAAGCAAGCTCGTCCCCCTGGCGAAAGAAAAGGCTCAGACGGGCCCCCCGGTCGGCCATGGTGATGAGCCCCCAGGTGGAATGGGAAAGTTGATGGGGAAAGTCTAGGTCAAGTTCCAGCCTGGTCGTCAATTGGCCGCCCCAGCCTCCCACAGGAAGGCTGAAAAGAAGCAAGCAAGCCAACAGGCAAAAGACCCTTTTCATCCTTATCGGCCCCTTTCCAGGTAGCGAGTGGAGAAGATGTCGTCGTCGATGTCCGGTTCGAAGTCTACCTTCAACTGCTCCAAAATGGTCTTGCTTCCCTTGACTACATCCTCCATGACCAGCTTGCCCGCCGTTGGACGGCCTTGGACCTCTGTAAAAGCCATGGTGGTGAGGACTTTGGCCAAGGAGCCATCGGGAGCATAGTACTCGATGCGCAGGGGGAGGAACCGCTCCCGGCAGACTTGCATCTCCAGGTGCCGATAACCCCTGTCTTGGCCCCGGGGGGTTAAGCGGAGCAGATAGGACTCCTTTTCCGTCCTTATTAGCTCCGATCTGTAGCCCGCGGCAAAACCGGTCCTGCCAAGCTCCTCCATATCCTCATAGGAAAGATCGGTCCCCATGAAGCTTCCCTTCTTGGCATGGCCGGCGATGCGCCGCACCCGGCCGAGGGCGGGCAGGTACAACCACATGTCATCGCCAACGGACAAGAGCCCTGTGCCGGCCACATCCGCCGGGGCAAGAAAGCGAACCAGCATTCGATCCGTCTCTCCCCGGCTGCTCCACATTTGGATTTGGCGGGTGCGCTCTTGCCCTTTAGCGTTGATGAGGGTCATCTGCTGCACGACCTCCCGGCTGCTGCTTTGCATGGTCTCATCCAACCGGGCTAAGATCCCATCTCCCGATGCTCCCGCGTTGCTGCTGGCCAACAGTAGCAGCAAACCAAAGACAAACAATCTCTTCATGGCAATACCTCCTAGCAATTGGTTTGTTGATCTGTCTCCTCTGTTCGAGGACGCATTCGATGCCCTGCCGCGATGAGGGCGGGAAGCAGGGTCAAGGAAAGGGAGGCAGCGAAAAACATGGTGAAGGAGACCAGACTGCCGAAATAGCGGAGGGGCGGAAAGGAAGAGAAGAGGAAGATGAGAAAGCCGCCGATGACCGCGGCTGCATTGCCGATGATGGCTTTGCCCCGTTGGCAGATGGCGGCTGTGACGGCATCGGCTGGTTCTTTGCCCTTCGTCCGCGCCTCCTGATAGCCGGAATAAAGATGGACTGAATAGTCCACCCCAACGCCGATCCCGATGCTGGAGATGAGGACGGTGACCATGTCCAGGGCAATCCCCATCCAGCCCATGAAGCCGAAGGTGGCAGCGGTGGACAAGGCGATGAGGAGCGTGCTTAGGAGGCTGCCCTCCCAAGAGTCAGTGAGCCAGCGGACCAGGAGAAAAACCGCGATGAGGCCCAGGATCAGGCTGGTAATTTGCCCGCGGATGATCATGGCTGCCAAAGCGTCGAGGAGTTTAACCATGCCGGTGGTGGCGATCTTTCCCCGGTGGTCGGCAGTCAAGGCATCGACCTGAGCGAATAGGTTGGCCAGGCCTGCGGGGGATGTGTCCTTGACCATGGCCTGGATCCGGGCTTGGGAGTAATCGACGGTGATGAACCTGGTCAGAAAATCCGGATCGCTCATTTCCAAGAGAAGAAGATATTGGGCCGCCAGCTCTCGGCTCGCGGGGATTGCCTTATAGGCCGGGTCTCCGTCGTTGAGGGCCATGTTGACTCTCTTTAGCACATCGACGATGGAAATGGGCTTGCCCGTCAGGCCCGTTGCCTCTAGCTCATCCTGAAGGGACTCGATGCTCCTTAGCACCTTCGGCTCCAAGATGTCCCCCTCCACCACTAGCTCCAAGCTTTCCGAGCCGCTGAAGCTTTTCTTGACCAGTTCATAAGCCATCCTTGGCTCGGTGTCATAGTCGAAGAAGCTGAACAGATTGCTGTTGGTGGTCAGGCGGGGAGCTCCTAAGGCTAAGATGCCGGCAGCTAGGAGTGTGACGATGATCACCTTTCCTGGGGAGGCAGCGGTCAGCCGAGCCACTCGCCGCAGGATGTTCGGGAGGGCCCCCGATTCCCGGGAGGCTTCTTTGCTGGGGACCTGGACGCAAGAGAGGACCGCGGGGATGAAAATGAGGGAAATGCCGAGGGCGACGGCGATGCCGAAGGCGGTGAAAAAGCCAAATTCCCGCATTTGGACGATGCTGCTGGTGCAGTTGGACAAAAAGCCGGCGATGGTCGTTGTGCCGGCCATCAGCACAGCCCTGCCCACGGCGAGGAGGGTCTGCTCGACGGCCCTGTCCCGCTGCCCGCGACTTGCTTCATCGTCGAAGCGGCTCAGGATATGGATGCCGTAAGCATTGCCCAAGGTGATGAGGATGACGGGCATGACCGAGTTTAGGGGCGTCATTTGGCGTCCGCTCAGACCCATGGCCCCCAGGGTCCAGATGGTGCTGATGATGACGGTCAAAAAGGGCAGGAGCACTCCCCAGAGGTTGTGGAAATAAAGGTAAAGGACCAGGGCGATCAGGAGGACGACTAAGGGGATGAGCCTGATAAGATCCTCCTTCATCGACTTGGCCAACAAGGAATTAAGGACCGGGGTCCCTGTGGCGTAGACCCCGTCTTCGTCGATTGCCTCGAGGACCTTAGCGGCCACTTCCACCGCGTTCTCTTGGGGGTCGAGTTCCAAAGCCAACAGGCTGAGTCTTCCATCCCGCGATACAACCGAACCGGCATAGAAATCGTCTTCGAGGACCCGGCGGCGAAGGCGGGCGGCCTCCTCTTCATCTTGGGGCAGTGCGTCAAGGAGAAGGCTGAGCTCGATCCCCCAGGCCGTGCCCTTGACTTCCTCCACATTCGTCAGGCTGCGGACCCGGTCCACTCCGGGGATGGCCGCGAGCCTTTCCGTCAAGGATTGGATTAGCGCGAGGGATTCTTGTTGAAACACATCCTCTCCCTCGGTCGCCACCATTATGTATTCGGTGCCGCCGAAGGCGTCGGCGATGGCATCGTAAGCCTTGACTTCGGGGTGGTCCCGAGGAAAGAAGTCGCGAATGTCCGTCGTCATTGTCACCTTGCGGGCGCCCAGGGCGAAAAGGATGGTGAGGGACAGGACAGTGATGAGGATGGCTAGAGGACGGCGGGTGATGAATCGACTCAAGGCGAGCATTATTGCACCTCCTATGAGTGAGGGCTCACTCATTTATATCCGTTAATGTCTACGCCAGGAGGCTCCGGCTGAATAAGAGAAACAGCTCCCTGGCCGCTTCCTGGGTGATTAGTTCTAGAGGTCGACTTGTTTGCTCCCAAGCCATAATCGAATGCCGAACGGCAGCTTCCAATGCACCGAACATGATGGCTCCGGTCAAGGCGGCATTGGACGGGCGGAACTGTCCTTTGCCCATCCCTTCCTCGACGAGGGAGGTTAAATAGCCAGTCATGGCCTCCATGTACCCGCGGATCGCGGGCAGATTGATCAGATTGCTCCGCTCCCGCAGGAGGATCCTCCCGGTGGCGGGGTCTTGCGCAATGAGCCCAAAGTGCCACTGCAAGAAAAGCTCTAACTTTTCTAGCGCCGGCAGCTCTTCGGGCAGGCCCCTCAAGTAGTCGATGCGCTTTTCCAGCTCTACTTGGAAAATGTGCTCGAGGATCGCCTCCTTGTTGCGGAAATAGTTGTAGATGGTGCCTACGGCCACTCCGGCCTTGGCGGCGATGGCGTCAGTTGTCGCCGCGTGGAACCCGCCTTCGACGATCACCTCGATGGCCGCTTGACGGATGATCTCCTTCTTGTTGGCTGCCACAGACCAAACCTCCTGACTGAGGTCTCACTCAATTTAAAGGTAGCAGTCTTCAATTGGCCTGTCAAGGGACAAATAACCGGGTTATCCTCTCTTAACCTGGCGGTTTTGGGGGCTCCCGGTCTGTGAGCCCATACTGTGAGGGATATTGGCGGGTACAGCAGATTCCCTTGCCTTGACATTAAATACCCCGACAAATAAAATGCGGGTAAAGGATGTAAGACTTGAAGGAGTAGATGCGTCTGCTAGACCGAAGAGCTAGGAGGTGACCGTGTGCGCAGCGGTCATGAGCATGAAGAGGCCGAACTCGTAACGCACGGCGGAGGTCGGGTAGAACGGTTCCTGGAGCCTTGTCTTTTGCTCTTGTTGATCGAGAAACCAGCCCATGGCTATGATTTGCTGGACCGACTAGGCCGTTTTGGCTTCGAGAGCGAAAACCAAGACCCCGGGTCGATCTACCGGACTCTCCGACGGCTAGAGGAGGACGGCATGGTCGAATCAAAATGGGATACTGATGGTGTTGGCCCGGCCAAGCGTCTATACAAGGTAACTCGGGAAGGGAAAGACCTGTTGGATGCTTGGTCCGTTATTATTCGGGGAACCGTCGACAAGCTGGAAAGGTTCCTCGCCGAATATGAGGCCTTGAGAAAATAAATGGGGGTGCTATGTATGTGCTGTTGCTGCAGTGACAAGAAGCGGGACTGTGAACCTGTTGAGGACTGCGAGCGGGAAGAGTGCTGCTCGGAGAATGGAGAAGAATGCGACGAGGACGAGGGGTGCTGTTGTTCGTAAAAAGAAAAAGACTGTTCCGGCCTAAATCTAATCAGGCCGGTTCTTCATCTTCACCAACGATCCGTATCTCCGGCTCCAGCAGGACCCCGAATTGGGCAAGAACCGTCTCCTGGATCCTTTCGATCAAGTTGAGCACATCCCTGGCTGTGGCGTTCCCTAAGTTGATGATGAAGCCTGCATGGAGGGGCGAGACTTGTGCATCCCCGATGCGCAGTCCCTTAAGTCCCGCCTTTTCAATGAGCGCACCCGCGTAATGGCCTGGGGGCCGTTTGAAGGTGCTCCCAGCGTTTGGGTATTGGAGGGGCTGCTTGGCTTTCCTCAGGGCAAGAAAATGATTCATCCGCTCCCGGATCTTGGCCGGGTCGTCTTTTTCCAGGTGGAGCGTCACCTCTAGCAGCACAGCCCCCTCGGCGATGATCCGGGAGTGGCGGTAGGCAAAGCCCAATTCCTCGGCGGACCAAACCTCGACCCCATTGTCTTCGTTGAGAACGGTGGCTGAGGTGATGACATCCTTCATCTCCCCGTCGTATGCCCCGGCGTTCATGCTGACAGCGCCGCCGAAAGTCCCGGGGATCCCCGCGGCAAACTCAAGGCCTGCCAGGCCTTTGCGACAGGCAAGCTCTGCCGCGCCATTCAAACTGGCCCCCGCCTGGGCTTCCATCTCCTGTCCCTTGAGGCTGATGCGGCCGAAGTTCCTGGATAGCTTGATGACGATCCCCCGGATGCCCCCATCTCTCACGAGCAAGTTGGTGCCATTTCCCATGATGATGTAGGGAATTTGCCGACGGCGGGCGTAGTCGATGACGGCAATGATCTGGGAGGTGGTTTGCGGCAGAACGAGGATCTCGGCCTGGCCCCCAATCCGAAAGGAGGTATGCTTCTTCATCGGCTCATCGAAAAACACACAGCCCTCCGGGAGTAGGCTCTCGATCTCCCGTCGGACCTGGACCGGTTGCACCGTCCATCCCTCCAAGTCTATGTTCCCCTCCCTATAATTACACCGCCGCCATCAATTAGTCCTCTCCCCTTTAGGAATCTAAGAATCCATTACCGCTGAGAAATCTTTAGAGGCACCATTTATTTGTATGCGAGTTGACATTTACTCTTGCCTATCTCGATGCTTAAGCGTCTTCTTTAATGTATAGTCCAACCTGAAGGGGCCTGCTGCCCTAAAAAAACTATTCCCCAAACGCTTCGAAAAACTTGCATAAATCACGCTAGTGGACCAAGAACGCCAGTAGCAAATGTTTCCAGGGGATGACGGCCTGTGCCAATTCGCAGTCTGTGTGCTATGATACGAGAAAAGGAGCTCAGGCACAATCAAGGGCGAAACGTCCCCTGTGTACGCCTCCTGCGCCGGGAATGCCAGTTTGGCTGCCGGTCCCTATAGCTTTACCCGGTGGTATCTCCGATAGTATTAACCCTATTGACGGCCGCCGCCCACAGAGCTTGTGGCGAGGGAGCCTCATTCTCGATGAGCTGGCACCTTAGAAGGGGCGCCCTTGACGCGTCGCCCAACTCCGGGAGGAGGGATTGAGACTTTGTGTCGACCTTAAGTCCGGTGGTTCATAAGGGAATACAGGCCTATAGAACGATTCCTCAGTCTTATAATAGAATGGTAGCCAAGATGTCAGAACAGGAGTGAAGGATGGATCATGTCCAAAGCTGAGCTTGAGGTCCTTGCATCGAAGTTGGACGACCGCTTTGCAAAAAATGGGTATGCCGTCACACCCGAAGTCGTTCAGATGGCGAGACAGTTGGACGGGATTATTGCTCGAGAAATAGGCAACTGGACCACGGAGAAGGGTTCCTCAACAGGGTCTAATCTGGCCGAGCTGCTGGCCCCCCTCGCCAACCCCAAGGATAGGCCAGAGTCAATGCCAAGCCTGCGGCATCCACTCCCCGACAAGTCTAGTTCCTAATCGAAGGCACTCCCCAAGGGACCAAGATTACCAGACATATTCTGTCTGGCAAAAAAGAGTTTTCAAGTAAACTTATCGTCATAGAAGGGATTTCCTCGCGGGGTGCGAATACATAGCGTATATTTATTCCTAACCCCAAAAACAGGAAAAGGAGGATAAGTGCATGTCAGAACCTAAGGTCATGGACCAACAAGTAGGCCGACGTAGAGAAAACTGGGCGTCGCAGGTGGGGTTCGTTCTAGCCGCCGCCGGGTCCGCAATTGGTTTGGGGAACATCTGGCGCTTCCCCTACTTGACTGGAACTAACGGAGGAGCCGCGTTTGTACTCATTTATTTGGCAGCAATCATCTTAATTGGCTATCCAATCATGATCACCGAGATGGCCATCGGCCGCAAGAGCCAGCGCAACGCGTATGGGGCCTTTGCCGCCTTGGCGCCGGGAACCCCCTGGTGGCTGGTGGGCGCCCTGGGAGTGCTGACGGGCTTTGTGATCTTGTCTTACTATTCCGTTGTTGGCGGCTGGGGAGTTGCTTACGTGTTCAAGACGCTCCTTGGCATGCTCCCGAAGGGTACAGACTTCGCTGGGGCCTTTGTCGGCCACATCACCGCAACATGGGAGCCGATCTTCTGGCACGCCGTCTTCATGGGCGTAACGACGGCCATCATCGCGGCGGGAGTCGTCAAAGGCATTCAGCGCTGGTCGGAGATTCTCATGCCGATGCTGGCGGTATGTCTGTTCATCCTGGTGATCCGGTCGGTTACCCTGCCCGGAGCCATGGCGGGCCTGTCCTTCTATCTTAAGCCCGACTTTAGCACCATCAACGCGAAGACCCTCTTGGATGCGGTCTCCCAGGCCTTCTTCAGCCTCAGCTTGGGCATGGGCTGCATGATCACCTACGGAAGCTACGTATCCTCCAAGGAGGACCTCACCCGCAGCGCGGCCTATGTAGTCAGCCTGGATACCGCAGCGGCCTTTGTCGCCGGCCTTGCCATTCTGCCGGCCGTGTTTGCCCTGGGCTTCGAACCGGGAGCAGGTGCGGGCTTGACCTTCATCACCCTGCCCGCGGTCTTTGCGGAAATGCCTTTGGGGGGATTTTTCGGCGTCGTCTTCTTCTTCCTGATATCGATTGCCGCTTTGACATCGGCCATTTCCCTGCTGGAGGTAGTAGTTGCCTGGCTGGTTGATGAGAAGGGCTGGAATCGGCAGCGAGCGGCCCTGCTGACGGGAATTGGCTGCTTCCTCTTCGGGCTGCCCACAACCCTAGGCTACGGGGTGCTCAGCAACATCACTTTCCTGGGGATGGACCTGCTCGACACCTATGACTGGATTGCCAACTCCATCTTCCTGCCCTTGGGCGGTCTGCTAACGGCCATCTTCGCCGGTTATGTCTGGGGCACCAGGAATGTCGCCGAGGAAGCCAACAAGGGCAGCACCGGCATGGCCGTCGGCGAGTGGTGGGCATTCCTGATTCGCTTTGTGGTGCCCATCGCCATCGCCATTATCATGCTCTCGGGGATCTATCAGAAGATCGCTGGTTAATCGACCTTAAGCAGTTAAAGGACCGTAGGTTCTCCTACGGTCCTTTCCCTATCAATAGCCATCAGCGCTTGCCGAAAGGGGGAAGAACGATGGTGACAACGGCAGAGGCCCTCGTCGCAGCCCTCAAAGCCTGGGGTGTGAAGCGGGTCTTCGGGGTGCCTGGAGGCTCGGTCCTGGCAGTGATCGAGGCCCTGAGTCAAGAAGGGATCGAGTTTGTGCTGGTCAAACACGAAAATAACGGGGCGTTGATGGCCTCCGCCTACGCCCAGCTGACAGGCCGTCCCGGCGTGTGCCTGGCGACGGGGGGGCCGGGAACGGTCAACTTGCTCAACGGTCTTACCCATGCTTACATGGACCGGGTCCCCTTGCTGGCCATCACCGGTCAGTTTGCCGAAAGCACCGTCCCCTTGATCACCCATCAGCGCCTAGATCAACGCCAGCTCCTCGCCCCGGTGGTCAAATGGTCCGCCCGGGTGGATGGGGAGAATGTCGACGGCGTCATCGACAAGGCCCTGCGCATCGCCGTCAGCGACCGCCCCGGCCCTGTCCATCTAGACATTGCTGGCAATGTGGCTATGAGTACGGTCAAAGGCACTTTCAGCCACAGGCCCCTCCAATCTTCGGGAGGGCCCCCCGATCCGGAGGCCTGCGCAAGGGCCCGCGAGCTTCTTCAGCAGGCGAAGCGGCCCGTGATCGTGGCTGGACTGGGCGCCCTTTGGGATAGGGCCCACGATGCCCTCTTGGAGCTGGTCGAGGGGCTGCGCTGCCCCGTCATGGTCACCCCCAAGGCCAAAGGGGTCATCCCCGCGGATCATCCCCAGTTCGCCGGCGTCGTTGGCCTGGGCATGGAGGTGGATGATCTTCTCCTGGAGGTCTTGCGCCAAGGAGACTTGATCCTAGCGGTAGGCTACGACCCGGTGGAAGTTGTGGGAAGCTGGTATCGGCCCTGGTCCGTCCCCACCATCCACATCGACACCCTGCCCAACATCGACGGCTTCTACGGGGCGGAGGTCGAACTAGTAGGAGGCATCCGCGCATGCCTGACGGCCCTTCGGCCAACGATTAGGCCTGCAGCGGAGGACTGGCAGGGACGGGCGGAGATCCTGCGCCGGGAGCTGAGGAAGCACTTTGCCGCGAGCATCGCGGCCTGCCCGCAGGGGGTATCCCCCTATCAGCTCATGCTGGCCCTTAGTCAGGCCCTGCCCAGGGAGACCTTGGTGACTTGTGATGTTGGGGCCCATAAGATCCTGGCCTGCCAGGTCTGGCCCACCTTTGCACCGGGCGCCTTCCTGGTCTCCAATGGCCTTTCCACCATGGGCTTTTCCTTGCCGGCGGCCATCGCCGCGAGGCTCCACGATCCAGAGCGGCCCCTCCTTTGCCTGAGCGGGGATGGGGGCCTGGGGATGGTCCTCGGCGAGCTGGAGACGGCCGCGCGCCTTGGCCTTGGCTTTCCCATCATCCTCTTCGTCGATGGCAGTCTGAGCTTGATTAAGGTCAAGCAGGAGGAGAGGGGTTATGCTGCCGTCGGGGTTGATTTCAGCACCCCCGACTGGGCCGGGATCGCAACTTCCTTCGGCGCTAGGGGAGTCAAGACCGACTCCATCGAGACTTGCCTGGAAGAGACCCTCGTGGCCATCAAGGAGCGACGGCTGACCTTGATTGAGGTTACGATCGATCCTAGTGAGTACCGCCAGCAAATGTAGAGTTCTTGGCGACTTGGGGGAGGCGCTCCTCCCCTGGGCTTATCATCTCCCTTGGGCTTCCAACTGCCCCAAAGCCCTACCCAACCGGTCCATACAGAGGCTCTTTCCCTGGCGGGGGAATGTCCTCCGCAGGGCCCGGCGACAATAGTTGTTGACAGGTCGTTGGGAGAGTAGTATGCTGAAACTGCAGATACCCCTACAGGGTAGGGGTATGGCAGGTGCATATTGAAAGGAGGTTTGCATATGGAAGAAAGACAGCGCATCACCCTCGACATCGAAGGCATGAGCTGCGCAAGCTGCGCCCGCAGGCTGGCCAAGGCCCTGGGGGAGCTTCCAGGGGTCAAGGATGCCCAGGTTAATTTCGCTGCGGAAAAGGCTTATGTGGATTATGATCCCGGGGTGATCGATGAAGACGCCCTCAAGGCCGCGGTGGCCGATGCCGGCTACAAGGTGAAGGAGAAAGCTTCTGTGCAGATGACCTTCCCCGTCGGGGGGATGACCTGTGCAAGCTGTGCCGCCAGCGTTGAGCGGGCCCTGAGCCGGGTTGAGGGAGTGGAAAAGGCCGCCGTTAATTTCGCCTCGGGCAAGGCAGTGGTCTCTTTGTCGCGGGAAGTAGATGTGGATCGCCTGCGGCAGGCCGTTGCCGATGTAGGCTATGAAATGGTTGTGGATGTGGAAATGCCCGAGGATGATTCGGTCGAGCGGGCCTTTCGCCGGATGCGGGGTGCAGCCCTGCCCACGAGCCTCATCATGCTGATGATGGTTTGGCATATGATCGTCGGACACATTCCCCATTACGAAATCTTGACGATCCTCCTCAGCTTTCCCGTCGTCTTCTACTCGGGCTGGGAGACCCACCGGGCATCCTGGCGGGCCTTGCGGGCGGGCAGTCCGAGCATGGACGTATTGATCACCTTAGGCACCATTCCACCCTTCTTGATGGGCCTGGCGGCCTTTTGGTTTCCCGGCACTACTTTTGTCGAAATGGCCGCAGCCATCATGACCTTCCACCTGATCGGCCGCTATCTGGAAGTCCGGGCTAAGGGAAGGGCCTCCGATGCCATCAAGAAGCTCTTGCAGCTCGAGGCCAAGACGGCCCGCATCCTCGTCGGGGATGAAGAAAGGGAAGTGCCCATCCACCAGGTGGTCGTCGGGGACATCATGGTCATCCGCCCCGGGGAAAAGATCCCCACCGACGGAGTGGTCGTCGACGGCGAAAGCACCGTGGATGAATCCATGGCCACCGGCGAGTCCATGCCCGTAGCCAAAACCGTCGGCGATGAAGTCATCGGCGCCACCATCAACAAGATGGGGGTCCTCAAGGTGCGGGCGACCAAGGTGGGCAAGGACAC
>LSQX01339001.1_pt1 | contig 14043 bp, 13 predicted proteins | sample 654561 | NCBI WGS metagenome assembly LSQX01 (sample SAMN04489861, study PRJNA283612) | anaerobic digester metagenome | isolation source: 4 biogas reactors fed with cattle manure at either 37C or 55C with and... | place: Denmark: Kongens Lyngby | collected 2014
TTACCCCCTTCGGGAAAGAAAGATACCTTGTAGTCAGATTTACCAACCAGAAACTCAGGTTCGATGCCATACTTAACAGACATATAATTACCTATGCGGATATTTCTTTTAAAGAAATAGCTCTCACTTAAGTTTGTCATGTATGAAGTATAAAACCTGAGCTGATAATTTCCTGATGGCAGATCTTCATTAAGATGCATATACCCTGCAAACACGTTGTCCTGTTTCTTCACCTTCACACGGCTTGTAACTTCACCTGCAGTATTAATCAGCTCTGCATAAACAAAGTTGCTCTCAGAATCCGGAATATGGGTTTGTGCATTTACTAAATATGCCCTGAACCAGATGGTATCATTTATAAGGTAGTCAGATCTGTCGAGATGAGCATATATCTTTTCCTGAGGAAAAACATAGCTTTGTGTGTAGAAGTAACTACTTATTGAGTCAGCAGATACAGTTTGTGAAAAAGCGCCTGAAGAGATAAGCAGGAAAGCAATACAAATATTTATAAGGTAGACGATTCTCATTGTATAATATATTTAATTATTTTTTATAAATGAGTCGAATTATGAAACTTTCTAGGTTCCATTTATCTTCTGACAATTCACTTTTTAGACATTTTAATCATATAAAATCTCTACAGGAACTCTTTCATATTCTCTTTCTTTATTTGTCATGTATAAAACATCGTTGTTATAAAAACTCACTATAATTTCATTTGTCATTCTTTTAACAAAATTGTTGAAACCTTTTATATGGATTTTTTCATAAACAACTTTATCTTTTACTATGTCAGCATTTAAGTTTGAAATGCCAATAGCAACCCATTCAAATAACCCATCGTCGTCCGAACACTTTAAAATCAAACCCGGTAGTCCCCAGAATTTCCAAGGACCATCATTTACCGCAATATCTTTTGCAAACCATGCAGTATAATTCCTCCCGGAATAATTAATTTTAGCTTTCTGACATAAATATCCCATAATAGTATCAGTTTCTTCAATAATCTCCCATTCATGCATTTGATTAATCATCTGATCACATTGTATATTGTCAACATATGAATTATAAATAGATGAAACCAATAAGGTATTTCGGTTTTTATATATTTGAACCGGGTCACCTGGGTCATCTTCTTTATAATCGCTATTAATATTAATTACTTCAAGGATATCATTAATATTACTGTATTCATTATTTATCAGTTTAGCTTTGCGAGAGCGGGCAAATCTAGCTTTTCTGTCAATCTCTAATTTTTCTTTGTATAACGGATCTAAAAAGACAGATACATTCTTACCTATAGCCAGAAATAATGTGTCAGATCTTTTTTCTATTATAGATTCACTTTTTTGTGGGTATGTATAATTATAATATACCCCAATTTGACATGTATCAAGTACTTGGTGGTTTTCACTATTTATTGAGATGCCTCCAATCTTAATTCTTACTGTTTCCTCATTTGTTTGTGATAACATATTTAAAACACATAATGTGATAATTAAAAGCAGAGCTGTAACCTTTTTTATGATTGTATTCATTTCTTATATGATTTATAGTGATTTAAAATAGTTCCCTGAAAAACCTTAAAGAGAGATTCAGGGAACTTTGTAAATAATGTCATTGTTAATCGCAATAAGCACCGCTTCCGTAATGCTTTTCACAATAGTCACTAGTACAGCTTATCAACGGACCGACGCATTCTCCTTGAATACAACACCAAGAATAACCACTTCCTCCATAAATACGCTTCATTTCCTGTTCCTCTAATAAAATAGAGTTTTGCAGTTTAATTTTACTTAACTGTTTCATAATAAATAATTTTTTATTGCGACAAGGATTAAAATTATGTCTCATTTTCGCTAATGTCGCCTCGCTCCAAATTGACAATATAATTGATTGGCAAAACAAACAATCAATATTAATTTTTCATTAGGACTCAATATCTTTGTCCAAATAAATAAGATTACTCCCTACTAAAAATCTCAATCTCCTTATTAACAGGGATCTGATAGCATTTCCATCATTTTCTACTCGATCAAATAATTCAGACATCTTCTTTTCTAATTCTCTAAATGTGATAGCAATTCCTTCTTCATATAAAATTGATATTATATTAATGGAAATTGGGTCAATGCTAACAGTTGTATATCCTTCAAAAAATAATTGAGGTAAACACGCAATAGTTTTTTGATTTTTCTCTTGACTTAAAAGTTCATATGGATTAAAATCAATTACATCAAAAGATGTTTGGATAATTTCTATATAGGGATTTAGGTAAAGTTTACAGTATAAAATATTATTCTTAATATCTAGCAAATATGAATTTGATTTAGCAACTTTTCTTTCAATATATAATATATCGTCGCGGTTAACTCTTGAGAATTTTTTTGTCAAAAAATAGTGTAGTTTCTTTTCAAATCCATAAACTTCATTAAGGATCCAATTATTCCTTTCTTTTACAAATAAAGCTAAGTCCTTATTACTTTTTATCACATTCCCAGGATATAAATTATTTATCAAAGTTTTTGATTGGTAAAAACTAAACTTTCTTCTACTACCTGATTTATTTTGCTTTCCCTTTATTTCTTTTGAGGATATAAAATACGAGTGAACTGGTTGTTTAAATAGTGAAATAACCCTTTCAAAATACTCAGGATAATCATTAAATAATCGTCTTGTTAGTTGTTGAATAGTATATTCATCCCTCTTTAAAGGTCCAATTAAATGAAGATATTTCTTACATGGAACAGAAAGAAAATCACCAAATGCATTCATGTCATAACCATTATCATCGTAAGTTTTATCAGTATAACACTGAACTTCTGTATTATGTGTTTTTGAAATTGAGTAAAACATCAATTGTTCAAATATCATATTAAAATTACCATTTGAATGACAGGTCAAGTTTTTATCAACAAATTCAATTGCCTCTCTTGTATATTTTTGAATTAATTCAATATTTCTTCCTCCCAAAATTCCAGCATTATATGATTTAGGATAGCGAGAGTATAGATTTTTTTTGAAAAAATCCGGAATATAATTAATTCTCTTCATTATGGGATTGAATAAGTTTTTATAGTAATCAGTGCTAAGTTCAAGATTTTGTGCAAGTAACTCCGCTTTTTCCAATTCATCACTAAATTTATCGAAAATAAAAACATCACCATCTACATGAATGAAAGGTTCAGCTTGCTTATTATATGTAAAAATTTTAGGGAAAGCCCACAATGACGGATTATAATTCAAATTATCATAGTCTAGGTGATATGTGCTATACGGAAGACCTAAAATATCTATTAATACTTCGGCTCCATGGGAGTCAGTATATAATTGAACATCAGAATAAAATTCTCTTAATTTTAAACAACTGTATGTCCACGCCAACAGGTGATGTTGGGGAGAAAGCCACCCAAAAGAATCTTCCAACAAGTTTTTATGGTTTGACCAAAGAGTCTGACAAATTTTCATACTATTAATTGCTTTTATAAGTTATATAATATGTGTTATTTTTATTTGCATTTTGTTCATCTGCATAAATAATCTTTCTATTAGTTTCAAATTTCCAGTAGTTGTTGTAAACCTAACTAACAAATATCTCACAAACTAATTCAAATTATTTACTCAATCTATTTATAGTTTTTCTTATAATATTTTAAACCTCAGCCTTAGAATCAACTCTGAAGGGCGTAATTTATACTCAGAATAATAGCTGCTTATATCGCTGTAGGAGTATGTAACAAATTGACTGGTATTAAAAACATTTGTCCAGTCCAACATCCAGTCCATGTTTTTCATCTTATACCTCACACCTATGTTACTAAACCACGAAGAACGCGTTGACGACTCAATGGCACTATTGAAATAATGATTAAAGCCAACGCTGAAAATTAAACCTTTAGCAGGTATAAAAGATGTATTCAGGTTTTGAGTAAAATTTCTTATACCTGCCATTTCACGATCGCCAATCTTGTTAGAGTTTTCTCTGAAGGAGAAATCATAATTTACAATCATAAACTTCCCGATATCTGTTACAATAGATGGAGAGATGTAATACGAATTGTATTTCAATTCAGATATTCTATCTTGATTCTTCGCAAGACCAACGCCACTGTTATAACCGGCATATAACTTTACCTCAGAATTTATTGCATCAACACTCTGACCAAATGATACACCTATACCATAACTGTCAGATGTATGAGGATGATAAATACTGGTAGAACTGCCAAATATACCGTTATAATAAGTTTCGGGTAAAGTGTTGCTCCAAGAAACAGAGTAATTCAAATTTAAAGTTGTAAACAGTGTTGTAAAGGGGTTTCTATAGCTCAAAATAACTAAACCATTACCTGTCCTATTCTCGTTAAAAATATCATTACTGCGATTCATTGTCCTGTATGAGGTCATAATATAACCCAAGTAATCTTCCGACAAGCCACCAATATTGTTACTAAAAGAAATATTAGAGAGTAGACTTATACGTGAATTAAATTTAGACTGAAATATAATCAGGGGAGAATAGAGTAAATATCGACATCGACGTTTTAAATCCCTTATATTGTCAGATCTATCCAAAAAAACATATCGGATAGGGATACTCAGGTTAGCCTGAGTCTCATGGCTGAACTTATAAGATATTCCCGGCGACAAATTAAGACTTAACTCATGTCGAATAATATTATTACGTAAACTATCCCCATTAAAAGGAAGCATGTTTGCACTTGAAAAAAAGTCTGACTGCAATGCATAAGAGTTATATGTAGCTCCAAGAGAATAGAAACCACCCAAGCTGCCAAAATCTTGCCTTAAACCCGAAACATAAACATTAGAGTGTAAATGATCATAATTCACATTTTGCTGAAGAGGTGGTAATGCATCTTTAAAATTATCAAACAAAACAGGAGTAACACTTAGAAAATTGTTTTGAGTGATGTAGGATGCATTTGCCCCTAAACTGAGTTTTTTATCGCCCTCACGGATCATATACTTAAATTCGTTTGTAAGATGAAACGAAGGAACTCCCAATCTTTGTGTAATAGGTTCATAGGAACTTATCACACTAACAATATCGTTCCAATTAGCAGATAAGTTAAACTTGTTTTGTAAATAATAATTGTCGGCATTACCCTCAAGAGTAGCGACTCCTTCAATCACACGTTTCAAAAGTCGAGTATTCATATCCTCCTCAATAATTATATGTTGATCATCACCTGCAAAAACATCACTTCGGAGATAACTGTCGCTTATATTCTTATCGTACTGACAACTAAGGTTAGTTGTTAGTATCAGATCCTCTTTAAGTAACCTCAAATAATTTAAAGTGCCCAAATGCGCATCATTAAAAAAATAATGCTGTTTATTTATCGCAGGAGGTAAAGGTGATACAACATTAAGAAAATTTATATTTGAAGTACCTTTTGACTCATAGTGAGTAACTAGTTCTTCAGAAATATCACGTCCGGTGTTATCACCTTTGTAAACCAACATATTCTGCTGGTTTTGTGTAAAACGCATACCTACAAGTTCATTACTCAAAAGAAATAGAGGGACTCCACCACCAATCTGTGCTGTAGCAAAAAATGCACCCAGTGCAGACTGTTTGAGTTTTAGGTTTATGGCTGCATTAGTAGGAATATCCATATCCTTAAGGGCTTTAATGGGTTGATGGTTCTCAAGTACCTGAACAGATGCTACATTCTCCGCATTAATGTTTTGAGATGCAATACCATATTTTCCTTGCAAAAGATCAAGCCCTTCAATATAAAACTTACTGATTGGTTGATTCTGATAAAGTATCTCGCCGGACGATAGGACCTGAACACCCGGCAATTTCTTAAGTACATCACCTATACTTCGGTCGGTTTCATCCAAAAAGCTTGCCACATCAAAATGAATAGTATCGCCTAACTGACGTATCTTAGGTGCATCAACAATCACCTCCTTAAGCTCAGTTGTTTGTTCCTCAACAACAAACTCCAGATATTCTGTATTACCTGGAACCGTTTTAGACTGAGTTTCAATGGTCATAGATCTAACCGATACAATAACAGTATCAGGTATTGAGACTTTTTTCAACTCAAATGTTCCATCAACATTAGTCATTGCATATGTGAGAATAATACTAGAGCCCACAGGATGCAAAGTTACTGTAGCAACTTCTACAGGAGCACCGGTATCTTTTATCAATACACGCCCCCTTATCACATGTTGAGCCTTGATAGATAAACAAAAAAACGGTATTGAAAATAATATTGTTAATATTACTCTTTTTAACATAATACTAAAACCCGACTTCAATTTCGGGATAAATCACAGGATTATTTACATTATAACTACTAATAGCATCAGGATCTAAAAAACTCATAATTACTTTCCTATATTCTGCTCGTCTGTATGCCTGCCACTGCTTTAGAGTACCCCCAATATATTTCCTGACAATTGATATTTGGCTACCCCTGTATAAAAACTTTGTTTCATTATTTATTTCAATTTGTCTGTTTTTCAAATCCTGCAACCCTATAGCTTGAAAACAGTATGTATTATCACTATCTTCAACTTTCATTATTATTCCCGGTAGTCCGTATAGCTTCCATGGTCCTTCATTGATCGGAATCTCTATATTAAACCAGGCGGTATAATTTCTTCCCCTAAAAGAAGTTGTAGCTTTCTGACATAGATAGTTTAACACTGTTAAGGTATCCTCTGTTATTATCCATTCCATTGGTTTAATATTTTCTGTAAAACGGAATAAAGTATGCGTATCTACTCCTTCCAAGGGACCATCATCAATGGTCATTATCTCACTCTTTTTTCTGTTCTTGTAAATCCTTGCCGATTCACCGTTTTTTCGCTTATCGCTCATTTCATATATTTCCTGCCTTTTTTCCAGTCGCTTATTTAACTCCTCTCTGTTTGAAGAAAGCATGAAAATTTCTCTTGGTGAATTATTCAAATGATTATAGTTATCTACTGAATCTTTATAATGGCGGAATAAATCATAGTAAACCGACCAAGTATTTCCAATATCTAAAGCCATGGTATCAGTTACTGTAAAGGGATCATTTTCTTTGAGTGCCTGTATATCCACTTTATATACAACACGAAAAAGGGCTGAATCCAATATTTCAAGATTGTTCCTTTTAACAACAGTCTCCGCTCCTAAAATTACAAAGCAGTATTCACAAGATTGAATAAAAATTAAAAATGCAAATAAAATTGCTTTTCTCATATTATTAATAAATTTATTAAGGTGACCTGAAATTACAGGTCACCTTAAAATTTTAAGATTGAAAAGGTCTACAACTACCATATCCCCCACAATAAGTATTGACGGCACCTGTTTGAGTTCCACCATAGTAAGTTCCACACCATTTTCCCGGAATATTTGAACATTCACATATATGTGTGTATCCCGATCCACCACACATACTAGAATCTCCACCACTACTACCGCTACCTCCTAAGACTTGTTTCATCTCACTGTTTTCCAAAACTACTGCATTTTGCAGTCTGATTTTAATCAATTTATTCATAATGATTATTTTATTAGTTGCAGCAAAATAATTAGTTTTATCAATCTTTACCTATGCTGCATCAGCTCTGATTGATCGCTTTTGATTTCTATGCTATCTTTATTATGCAAATGAATATTGTTTTACAACTCAATATTTACCATATAAACTCTTTATCTATCATATCTGTTGATTTCTAATCATTTTCTTCACTGGCATAAAAAACCTCTCAATAAGTCGTAAGTCTTCTGTTATTATTTCCGCTATGCCCTGCATTTGTCTTGTTATAGGCAATGTTCTGTCATAGTTTGTTTTCATCCCTTTCGGGAAAATTATCTCTACAACATACAATCCATCATCAGTAGGTACACTCGATATACTTGCAACATTTCCTATAAGGTAGCCAAACTCCTGGTCAGGAAAGTTGTTAAGCCTTACATTAACCCTCTGCCCTTCATTCACTTTACCAGCTCCCTGGACAGGAAGCATTGCTTTTCCTCTTGGAATATCTTGCCCTGACGGTAAAACAGTGAATACCGTTTCTCCGGCCGATACATTCTGGTTACTGCTCCATACTCCCATATGATTAACTATCCCGTTTACCGGGCTTACCATAAGATAGTCATGCTCCCATGATCTTATCTGAGCGTTTAATGCCTCTGTAGCATTGTGGAGTGCAAGCCGAAACCTGCTCTCAACCTCAGAGGCTTGCTGCTGTAAATCAAGCAGAGTCTCTTCTCCCTGCATCTGTTGAAGGTCTGATTGTTTTAATGAGGCATTAAAAGAGATGAAAGACTGCTTGCTCTGTAAAAAACTGCTCTTTGCCAACTCATATTCATTTTCTGAAATTACGTCCCTTGAGAAGAGTACTGAATCTCGTTTGAATATATTATTGGAGGTGTTGTATTGTTCTAGTATTACAGGCATTTGCTCTTTTAACTTGTTAATATACTCTTCTTGCACCAAAAGCTGCTCTTTCTGCGAAGCAATCTTTTTTGGGTAATAATCGAGTTCCATATGATTAATATAGTCGTTAAGACTATTAAGAAAAGCGGCATATGCCGATTGTATTGTACCAAGGCTTACTGAGCGTGAAGGGAACAGGCTCTTTACCTGATCAATATCATAACCTGACATTTTCCAGAGTTCCATATTCATCAAAAGAGCAAGCATATCATCTGTATCAGCAGGGTTATTTATTACAGCCAATGGCTCACCTTTTCTTACCTCACTGCTGTTAACTACATAGATCTCATCAATCTTTCCCGCAGAGCGGGCAATAACACCGGCAGGGGGCTCTTGTGATGTCACCGTTATTTCAGCCTGAATAACATCAGGATATTTAAAGAACCAACTTCCGATCAATAGCATAGTTACAATCAAAAACAGCAATGTAATTCCGCTTCTCAATATCCATGGAGAGACCTTGTTCATTATCTCTTGTACTTCTTCACTGCGAAGCTCTATTGGTTTATATTTCTTATCCTCTTTTTCCATACTTTCAGACTAATTACCAAGTTCAAGCTGATTCTTTACCAGTTCATAATATTTGCCTCTTAGCCTTGTAAGTTCTTCATGAGTACCCTCCTCAGCCACTTTACCTTCGTCAAGAACAACAATCTTGTCGGCATCTCTTACAGTGCTCAGCCTGTGCGCAACCACTATAACTGTTCGTCCCTTATAAAACTCATGCAGGTGCTTCATTATCTCCTTCTCGTTATTTGCATCAAGTGCATTTGTCGCTTCATCAAGGAATATAAATTCAGGATTCTTATAAACAGCACGTGCAATCAGCATTCGCTGTCGCTGTCCCTGACTTATGCCGTTTCCTTCCATTCCTATCTTAGTATTGTAGCCCATAGGAAGTGAATCAATAAAATCACGTATATTGGCAACGGTAACTGCATGTCTCAGCTTCTCTATGTCCGGGTGATCATCGCCAACGCCAATATTCTGTGCAATAGATTCCGAGAATATAAACCCATCCTGCATCACAGAACCTGTTTTGCTGCGCCATAAATGAGGGTTTATTATATTCAATGGCGTTTCACCAACCTTTATTGTTCCTTTATTGGGCTCGTAAAATCCCAGAAGCAGTTTTATAAGTGTGGTCTTACCACTGCCACTGGCCCCAACTACGGCAGTAACTTTTTGGTGTGGAACAACAAGGTTGATGTTGTTAAGCACATAATCCCTGTCGGCACCATCATAGCTGAAAGAGAGGTTTTCTAAAGTTATATCTTTTCTTTCGGGTAGTACTGTCAGTTTATTATGAATAGTGTCCTCTTCATCCTCTTTACCATGAACCTCATTCAGACGTTCAAGACTTATCTTTGCATCCTGAAAGGAGCGTGCAAATCCGATAAACTGCTCAACAGGGGCAGAGAGCTGACCAATTATGTATGTTAACGCCATCATCATACCAAGAGTCATTTGCCCCTCGACGACAGCTTTAGCGGCTATAAACGAAACAATTATATTGGTAGTCTGGCTAAAGAATACAGATCCCACTTGCTGTATCTGCTCAAGTGCCATACCCTTAATACTTATCTTGAACAGTTTTACCTGAATGCGCTCCCACTGCCAACGCTTTTGTTTCTCGCAATTATTAAGTTTAATCTCCTGCATTCCGGTGATAAGCTGGATGATATTACTCTGCTCACCTGCCGATTGTGCAAAACGTCTGTGATCGAGCTCACGGCGATATTTCATAAAGAGCAGAATCCATATTACATACAGGGTATTACCAACAAGAAATATCCCAAGTATAATAAGATTGTAATAGGCTAATACAAATGCAAAAATAAAGAAGTTCACGAAAGAGAAAAGAGTACTTATGGAACTTCCTGTAAGAAATGATTCAATACGACCGTGATCGCCTATACGCTGCATAATATCACCGGTCATTTTTGTGTCAAAATACCGTAAGGGTAATTTCATAAGCTTTGCCAAGAAATCAGAGATAAGTGCAATATTTATCCTGGTGTTCATGTGAAGCATTATCCAGCTTCTAATGAATTCAACTGAGAGGCGTGCTACAAATATTACTAATTGTGCAATTAGAATTAAGGTTATAAAACTCAGGTTACCGTCCCGGATACCGATATCCACTAAAGATTGTGTAAGAAATGGAAAGATAAGTTGCAAGATACTTATCACCAGCATTCCAAGAATAAGCTGGGCAAGCTGGCTTTTATAAGGAGTCAGGTACCTGAGAAAGTACCTGAGGCTTCTGTTACTATTCTCTTTTTCGTCATCACGGTCGAGAAACTCGGGACCGGGTTGCAAAAGCAGTACTGCTCCCTTATCCTCATTCTCCTTTTTGGTACTGAGCCAGCACTTTTTAAAATCAGCCTCATTATATTTTACCAGGCCAAGTGCAGGGTCTGCCACATAAATACGATACCCTTTTTTCTTGTCCTTCCTGATATCATAAACCACCGCAAAGTGGTTCTGTTTCCAGTGCACAATACATGGCAGGAGAGCTTCCTTCACCAGCTGATCAAATGAAATCATAACACCGCTAGTCCTAAAGCCTATATATTCTGCTGCATCACTTATGCCCAGCATCGAGACCCCTTCACGTGTAATGAATGATTGCTGCCTTAGTGTTTCAAGACTGTAGTGTTTACCGTAATACCTTGCAATCATGCGAAGGCAGGTGGGACCACAATCCATGGCGTCGAGTTGGTGGTAGGAGGTAAAGTTCTTTCGCATATGAGTTTTAATGCTTTATCCCTGTTTGATATTTTTCAAAATTATCTTTTGTTATCTTCTTTCTATCAATAAGATTTTTAACTAAAACCTGATAAGAACCACAAAAATGTTTATTTACAATCTTTTTTAGGATGAATTTTCCGTATTCCTCTTTTGTAGTTATTGCAAAGTACAAATATGTATTCCCGATTTTTTTATGAGATAAATAAGTTTTAGCTTCTAATTTTCTAACAAAAGTTGATAAAGTGTTATAATGAGGCTTTGGATCAAGATACTTTTCTTTTAATTGCTTAACAAATAACTCATTTTCACTCCAAAAATAATTCATAATTTCCTCTTCTTTTTCTGTCAATTTCAGCATAATTTTTCTATAGAAAATATATTTACGTTATTTCATAAGCTACTCCGAAAATTGTCTATGACAATTCGTTCGATTATAAATCATTCACTGATTTCTATTTCAGGATAAGTAATAGGATTATTCATATTATAAAAGTAAGTAACAGACGCACTCCCTTCATAGAATCCATATGAAACCTTCTTAAATTGATTCTGTCTTAATTTTTTAAATTGCTCACTCGATATTATCTCAATATGTGAGTCATAAATATCGAAAGCTATTTCTTCAATTTTTTCCAATCCGATAGCTTTAAAACTAAATATTTGGTCGCTATCTTCAACAAACAAAATCATGCCGGGAAGTCCATAAAACTTCCATGGTCCGTCGTTAACAGGAAGTTCCGTAGAAAACCAAGCCGTAAAGCTTCGGCCTCGAAAATTTGTATTAGCTTTAATGCAAGAATAATTAAGGATAGTGGCCGTATCCGGCAAAATATCCCATTCCGGTATAAGAGATTCTACAACCTTAAACTTGTAACGTAAATCATTCTCATCACGTGCTAATGTAATTAACTCATTCTTTACTCGATTTTTAATTAATCGAGAAGTTTCTCCTACTCTATCCCCAATAATATCATCAGCGCTTTCTTTAATTTCTAACCTTCTTTGTAACTCTTGTTCATCACTTAGAAAATTAACCGATTTCATTCTCATAAAATTGACACTATTCATTGAATCACGTTTCACTAAATTTCTATCATAATAAACAGAAACCTCCCTACTTAGATCCAATGACATCGTGTCTATAATGGCAATTGTTTCTCCCGACTTGGAGACTTTTTGTGTATATTCAAAAACTACTCTGAAATTTAATAAATTATTGGTGAGATTATTTTGAGGTGATATTAAAAAAGGACAAAATAATACACAAATTATATTTCTTCTCATATATATTAAAAGTAAGTATATAAAACCAAGTACTGTAATTATGGCGTTAATTATCCTCTATTTCCAACAAGATGACATTCTTTGATGTAAATTTATCCACAATAGTTATTGCACCATTTTTTTCAAAAGTGTATGACTCATTCTTTGCTTTAGATTGAACAAATTGTTGGTAATGATTTAGGTCTTTACACACTTCGGAGTTCTTTCCATCAGGTATACTTATCGACTTATCATTTACTTTTTGAATGCCAATTGCTTGAAAAGAAAAAATTCCATCAGATGTTATAGCTGCAAGAATAAGCCCTGGCAATCCGTACAATTTCCATGGCCCTTCATTGATTGGTATTTCTGGTGTGAAGAAAACCTCATATTCTCTCCCCCGAAACTTTGTAGTTGCTCTATAACACAGGTAATCCAATATTCTACAAGTATCACTATCTATAGTCCATTGCTGGGGAGATATTTCTTCATCTAAAAATATAGATGTTTCTGACATGTCTGATACTTTATCAAGTGTGTAAATATGTTTTTCATCTCGGTCTTTATACATAGTAAATGAAATATAACTGTTAGGTAAGAAAACATTTCCATCCCCAAACTTATTGACGTTTATCACAGATTCGGCAATCTGTTGATTTTTAATTACGCTCACAGATTTTACTCTGCCTGGCTGGAAAAAAGCTTTTTCAATGAATCTTTCGCAAATGCAGCCATATCATAAAATTCCGAATATCTTGTACCTATATCCAAAGACATCGTATCAGTTCGAGTTAACATAGACTCTCGGGTGATTTTTTCTTGTGTAAAAGCATATACAATTCGTAAAAAGGCTTTGTCTTGTTTTTCTTCTGCTTTAGCATTTTGAAAATTAATACTTAAAAAAAGAAAAGATAGAATTGCTATCGAAGTAAAAATATTTTTTTGATATTTCATTTTCACAAATTTGAATTCAGTTTAAAAATACCCTCATTTGTGGGTGCTAAAAAAGATTTGAATTTAAAATATATTTTGTTTAATAGGCGAAAACTGTGGTATTAACATCCAGCCATAATAAAGTTTGGCTGGATGTTAATACACTATGTTTTGAACAATCTAAAACGCAATTAATATATGACACATGCACAATATAAAGATGTTCCGCTATTACGTAGGCAAAAACCACTACCATATATTGTTTGGCAGGTTCCTCCACAACTTGGGGCATATGGATCACACGTATAACCACCGCTTCCACCCAATACATTTTTCATCTCTTTTTCTGTTAGCACCTGATTTGCACTTGCAAAATTAATCTTCTTCATAAGAATAGTTTTAATGTTTATTACAACCAATATCTATATGTAACCACGGGCTGAATTCATGGTTAGAAATTAAAATATTTATGTCGATAAAATATTAATATTTGGAGTTGCTAACTTTGCTGGGACACGTGGTTAAGCATAAAAAGCTTATTTTTGTGTGATATGAGAAAGCAAAGAACGCATTACGACAAGGCATTCAAGGAAAATGCCGTTAAACTTAGCCTGGA
>LSQX01157309.1_pt1 | contig 14041 bp, 8 predicted proteins | sample 654561 | NCBI WGS metagenome assembly LSQX01 (sample SAMN04489861, study PRJNA283612) | anaerobic digester metagenome | isolation source: 4 biogas reactors fed with cattle manure at either 37C or 55C with and... | place: Denmark: Kongens Lyngby | collected 2014
GCTTGGTTGTTAGTGCGTCACCATCGCACGCTGCTACCGCAGATCGCGGCATTCCTGCGCACGCCAGCCTTCGCGGTACTCTGGGCCGGTTTTATGGTCGCCGTGCCGCTCGCGCAACTGGTCGGCCATGGTCCTTTTTTCCGGCTTTTCATGGATGAGGAGCATGTGCGCAACATCAAGCGCGTCTTCGAAGAAAGCGGCGAATTTTGCGGCTATCTGATCCTCCTCTTCGGCACCATCGAAAGCATTCTGCATTTTGCAACAGCCCAGGAAGAAGTGCATTAGTGCGTTAGTTTGTTTTGGCATGGCTCGGGTTTGTTATCCACAGATTTACAGATTACGCAGATTTTTTTGGGGGGTGGCAGGGCTAGCCGCAAGTCGCAAGTCGCGGGTCGCGAGTCAACCTGCGACCACGCAGTGGTTCGCAACTGTGAGAGTAAAAGCGCTGCTGCTCGGCTATTTAACCACAGAGGCACGGAGGCACAGAGGTTTTTTGGGCAAGGTAGCGCGCTCCCAGATGAACTAATGAACTCATGCACTAATTAACTAATTAACTTAGATTGCGGGCGCCGCCCGCGTTATTACCTCTTACCTCCTACCTCTTACCTCTCCCTCCCCCCGTGTCTCTCCTTGCCGCCATTCAGCAGCTTCCGTTTGTGCGTGAGCGCATTCTGCCGCTGCTTGCGTCGCCGATACGCCGCCGGTTGGCGCGTGGTGCGTTCTGGGGCGCGGTGGCTGCCGTCGGTTCGCGCGTCATCACGGTGGTCTGTTCGTTTCTGCTGGCGCGCATACTCGGGCGCACCGGCTTCGGCGAGTACGGCATCGTGAACGGCACGGCGGCGACCGTCGCCAGCCTGGCCGGCCTGGGCCTCGGTCAAACCGTCACGAAGCACATCGCGGAACTGAAACACGCCGATCCCGAACGTGCTGGACGAATCTTGGCGTTATCAATGCTTGTCGCCACTGCGAGCGCGATCCTGTGCGGGGTCGCGCTTTTCTTTTTTGCGCCGTGGTTGGCCGAGCGTGCCTTGGCCGCGCCGCACCTTGCGGGGCTCCTGCGCATCAGCGCGGTCACGATGGCACTCGGGGTGCTGATCAGCGTGCAGAGCTGCTCGCTGAGCGGATGCGAAGCTTTCGCTTCCGCCTCGCGCGTCAACATTGCCGGCAGTCTGCTCCAGTCATTGTTGGTGGTGTTGGGGGCCTGGCGATGGGGCATGGTGGGCGCGGTGACCGCGCTGGCGTGCGGCACGGGCGGCACGGCACTTTTGACACTGTTGGCGGTGCGACGCGCCTGGCGGTCGTTTAATCTGCGTCTGCGTTGGCGCGGCATGATGGCCGAGTGGCGGGTACTGATCCACTATAGTCTGCCGACCTTCCTGATCCTGCTCTTCCTCGGTCCGGTCAATTGGGCCACCTGCGCGTTTCTGGCCAACCAGCCCGACGGCTATGCAGAACTGGGTGTCTTCAATGCTGCGTTCCAATGGCAGGCCGCGCTACAATTCCTGGCTACCGTTCTTTGCACAGCGACCGTGCCGGTGATGGCCGAACAGTTCGGCGCCGGCGAGGTACAAGCCTCGCTGCGCGTCCTACGCGGCATGCTCGCAGGCGTGACCTGCGTCACCCTGCCCGTCGCGCTGTTGCTCTGCTTATTCAGTCCCCTCGTGATGCGCAGCTACGGCCCCGCCTTCGCCGATGGCTACTGGACGATGATCATGCTGGTTCTGGCTGGCGCGGTGTCAGCCGTACTCACGCCGGTCGCCAGCGCGATCACTGCCAGCGGACGCATGTGGGCCGGCTTTCTAATCAACACCGGCTGGGCCGCAACCATGCTCATCGGCGGCTGGTATCTGGTCCAGTGGGGGGCCGAGGGACTGGCCGCCTCGCGCCTGCTTGCAGCCGTCATCCATCTCGTCATCATCCTGATCGTCTTCCCGCGATTGGTGCTGCAATGATGGTAATTGGTTAGCCCGCCGCCTACGCTTCGCACGGGAATGTAAATGAGGACAACTTTGATCAGTGTAAGTGATGGGCAAGGAGTTTTCACCTTCAGCGTTCTGAGTTCGACGTTCAGCGTTCTGAGTTAAAAAACGTTCAACGCTCAACGTTCAACTTTTAACGCTCAAGTTATAGGCAAGCGATAAAGATGTGCGAAGATCATGCGTTCCCAGTGAAAAGGAGAGCCGTGAGTCGGGAGCAATCACATATGTTCGCAACACGGCTCTATTCCCGTTGCCTGGCTACTCGCGGCCTGCGACGTAAAGTGTGGTTCTGTATCCGCGCGGTCGCAGTGCGGCTGTTGGGCGATCCCGCATGCGCGATGACGGTCCACGGACGCACACTCCGTATGCCGCTCTCGCACATCTTGCCCGACTATCTGGCACGCTACCGCTTTTACGACCGCCTGCCGCGTCGGTTGGCAGGATTCCTGCGCCGCGCGCGCGGCCGCCTCACGGCGATTGATGTCGGCGCCAACATCGGCGACACGCTGGCGGCATTCGATCCGCAGTCCGACGACCACCTGCTGGCGATCGAGCCCGATCCGACATTTTTCGATTGTCTGCAACACAACTGGGGGCGCGATCCGCGCGTGACACTGCGTCAAGAATTCTGCGGTGCTGCCTGTGGCGAGATGCGTGCCGTCATTCATAAACGCGACGGCTCTGCCACGATCACGCCCGCCGATCACGGCCAACCGATGCGGTGCACGACCCTCGACGCCTTGACGCAAAACGCTCCGTTCGCGAGCGGGGTCGATCTGCTCAAAATCGATACCGACGGTCACGAGTTCGAGGTGCTGGAGGGCGCGCGTGACTTGTTGCAGCGCGACCGCCCGGCACTGCTGATCGAGTGCGACGCCCGTGGCGATCCGGCTTTCGGCGAGCGTTGCGCCGAGTTGGTCGCGCAGTTGGTCGCCTACGGCTACCACGGATTTCTGATTTATGACAATTTCGGGGTACTGATGGGACGCGATACTTGCGCCGACACTCGCACCTTCCGTGACCTGTTGGCCTACCATCAAGCCGACGGCTGCTACTACCTCGACCTGTTGATTATGGATGCCGCCTCCTTCGACCCGTTTGCCGAAACCGAAGAGACCTTTTTCCGCGAGAACGCAAAGGTGTGAACCCCGAACATTGAACGAACAAGGCTCTTGCAAAGCCCCTCGTGACATGGGCGTCCCGCCCATGATACACGGGCAAGACTTACCTTCTACTTCTTACCTGTTACCTATTACTTGTCACCTCATGCGTATTCTCTACGACGATCAGATCTTCATCTACCAGCGGTGGGGCGGTATCTCGCGATACTTTGCCAAACTGATCGCACACCTGCCGGCCGACTGCACACCGGTTGTGGGGGTGTCGGTCTCGCCCAACGTCCATGCTGTAGAGTTGCCCGGTGTAAAGCCATACCGCGGGCTCTGGGCTGAGGACGGCGTGCTACCAGCCGGACTCGCGCGAGGCCGGCTGGTTCGGAAACTGCGCGAGGCGCACCTGCGTCGCCTCAACCGTCCCCACCTGCATGCGCTGCTCCGCCGCAACCCGCCGGACGTGCTGCACATCACGCTGGATTTTGATGACGATTGGTTGCCGTTGCTCGGCGATATACCGTTCGTCTATACGGTTCACGACCTGATCCCCGAGCGCTACTGGCAGAGCCCGGTTTATTTTGAACAGCGCAAACGACTGGCGGCGCGCGCGGCTCGACTGATCGCGGTTTCGGAAAATACCCGCCGCGACTGCGTGCACTTTTTCGGGGTTCCCGAGAGCAAGGTCGAGGTTATCTACCACGCGCCGACCCTTCCCGCGCCATCGGTAGAAGAGACAGCAGATACGAGCAGCGCCCCATTCCTGCTCTATGTGGGGACGCGCAACCGGCAGAAGCGTTTCGCGTGGCTGGTCGAAGCGCTGGCGCCGTTGCTGCGAGAGCGTCCCGCGTTGCGGTTGGTCTGCACGGGGGCGTCGTTCACGCGCCGCGAAACCGTGTTGTTACGGCGATTGGGGATTGCGCGCCGGGTATCCGCTGAGTTTTACGACGACGCAGACCTGGCGCGGCTCTACGGACAAGCGAGCGCGTTTATCTACCCGTCAGAATACGAGGGTTTCGGGTTGCCGATTCTGGAAGCCTTTGTTGCCGGCTGTCCGGCTGTGCTGGCGGAGGCGAGTTGCTTTCCCGAGGTCGGCGGCGATGCCGCGCTCTACTTTGCGCCGGAGGACGCCGACAGCCTGCGCGCGTGTTTAGTGTCCGTGCTGGACGATCCCGCGCAGCGCGCGGCGCTGATTGAGCGCGGCCGCGCACGCGCCGCACAATTCACTTGGGAAGAAACCGCCGCACGCACCGCGGCCGTTTACCGACATGTGATCGGAAAGTGAATAACCAACTAACTTTTCTGCCTCTCTCTGACCTTGAACGAGGCGGCTAAACAGGGTAAGCTAAACCACATATTTCACACTCTTAGTGACGAGCGGAGGATTTTTGCGATGAACAAAGGCGGATGGTTGCGTTTGATCGTGTTGGCGTGCCTGGCTGGGACCGGGCGTGCCGAGATGACTTTCTTTGCGCACTCAGGCAAGTTGAGCACGGTGGCGATGATCGGTGAAGGCAAGCAGTTGGGGACCGGTACGGTCGGCGTCATCGATTCGATGGGCGACAAAAAATACGGTGACTTCTGGAATATCGAGTTTTCCGGCTTGCTTGAGGTCAAGACCGCAGGCTCCTATGAGTTCGAGGTCGCCTCGGACGACGGCAGCGCGCTGTATGTCAACGGCCAGCCGGTGGTCATGAACGACGGCCTGCACGGGACTGTCAGCCGTAAGGGGAGTATCGAACTGCCGGTCGGCAAGCATCAGGTCAACCTGCTCTATTTCAATCACATCGGCGGTCACGCACTCAAGGCGACAGTGAAGGCGCCGGGCGGTCAGGCAGGGGAACTGGCCGCAGCTTGCACGCCCAGTAGCAAGCGGCAGGATATGGGAGAGATGCGCGAGAAGGCGCGCCAACGCGAAGCCGCCGAAGCGCAGAAAGCGCTGATATCGATCTCATCGCCCGAGGCGCTGGTGCGCTCGATCCGGCACATCCTGAAGACCAAGCCGCGCGCCTACAAAAATGGGCGCGAGTACCTCAAAAAGGCGGAAGCGTTTGTCGCGAACATGCCCGCGCTGCTGGAGCGCATCGAGAAGGGCGATGCCGAGGCTATCAAGGAACTCGCCGCTTTCAGCGATCTGAAGTTCAAGGCGCTGGTCGCGGAAAACCCCTATGTTGATTTTGACGAGATTCTGGTCGTGTTGTCTGACAGGGTGGCGCTCAAGGCCAACTGGCTGGGCACGCATACGCTTGCGCCCAAGGGCTATAAGAACAAGATCGCGCGCGTCAACCTGCGCACGGGGGCGGTCGCCGACATCTATGAGCCGAAGGACGGCTCGTATCTGGGTGAGTTGGATCTGCACTACGACGGTGACAAGTTGCTTTTCACAGCGACCGACACCAACAATATGTTCCAGGTGATGGAGGTGGGGATCGACGGCAAGAATCTCCGGCAGGTCTCGACGATCATCGGGCAGTACGTGCATAACTACGGTGGCATTTATCTGCCGGACGAGCGGATTGTTTTCAGTTCCACTGCGCCGTTGATCGGCGTGCCGTGCATCGGCGGGTCGCGCACGGTGCCCAACCTCTATGTGATGGATGCCGACGGTGGCAACACGCGGCAGTTGACATTCGAGCAGGACGCGGACTGGTATCCGACGGTTCGCGAGGATGGCCAAATCATGTATCTGCGGTGGGAATACACCGACATCATGCACTACTATGCGCGCATCATGATGACGATGAATCCGGACGGCACCAACCAGCGCTCCATCTACGGATCGCAGTGCCTGTGGCCGAACTCCATGTTCAACGCGCGGCCGATCCCCGGCAAGCCCGGCCAGTTCATCGCTGTGGTCTCGGGGCATCACGGCGTCGCGGGATCGGGCAAGCTGACGATCTTTGACACCAACAAGGGGCATGTGCATGCTGACGGCGTGGTCCAGCACATTCCCGGTTACGGCAAGAAGGTGACGCATGTGACCGTGGACCAGCTCTATCCGACCGTCAAGAAAGAACTGCTGGGGCAGTTCCCAAACCTGCAGCAGGATGTCGATAAGCTGATTGCCGAGCAGATGCCGCCGGAGTCGCAGAAGGACAAGGACTATCATGAGTTGAACAACGATTTCTTCAACAAGTGCTATCCCCGGCTGAAACACATCTATCCTGAGATGGCGCTGGATCTGGACACACTGGTTGACGGCGTCTTCCCGCAGTTCGTCCAGCCCTATCCGCTCAGCGCGGAGTATTACCTGACGGTCGCCAAGCTCACCGGGCAGGGCTCGTGGGGGCTCTATCTGGTCGACACGTTTGACAACATGGTGCCCCTCGCTAATCCTGAGGCCGGCGGATACCGTTACATGGTCGAGCCTTATCCGTTCAAGAAGCGCGTACGTCCGCCCGTCATTCCGAGTAAAGTGAACCTGAAGGACAAGGAGGGGGTCTGCTACATTCAGAACGTCTATCGCGGTCCCGGTCTCAAGGGTGTGCCGGAGGGCACGATCAAATCCCTGCGGCTCTTCACTTACGCATACGGCTACTACAACATCGGCAACCACCATCACATCGGTGTTGAAAGCGGCTGGGACATCAAGCGCCTGCTGGGTACTGTGAAGGTTGAGGAAGACGGCTCGGCCATGTTCCGCGTACCGGCCAACACCACGATCTCGCTGCAGCCGCTCGACAGCCAAGGCCGTGCCGTCCAACTCTTCCGGAGTTGGCTGGTCGTGATGCCGGGCGAGAAGCTTTCGTGCATCGGCTGCCACGAGCCGCCGAACGAGCCGCCGATCACCACCAAGACCATCGCTTCCGGCAAGCCGCCGCAGGCCATCACGCCGCACCGTGCGACGGTGGAGGGCTTTGCCTTCGCGATGGAGGTCCAGCCGGTTCTTGATGCCTACTGCATCCGCTGCCATGACGGCAGCGACCCGAAGAAGCCCGACTTCAAAAACAAGGAGTTGGTCGACACCAAGCGCATCGAGGAGCGGTTCAGCCACTCGTATCACGCTTTCCACCGCTACTTCCGTCGTCCCGGTCCAGAGAGCGCGGGAACGATGGGCATCCCCTATGAATTCCACGCCTCGACCTCAGAGGGCATACAGCTTTTGGAGAAGGGGCATTACGGGGTGAAGTTGGACGATGAATCGTGGCAGCGCCTCTATACGTGGATCGATCTGAACGTGCCCTACCACGGCAACTGGACGTCGGTCTACTCGTTGGATGTCAATCGGCATGCGTGGACCACCAACATCTCCGCACGTGCAGCCGAGTTGCGCGCGAAATACGCCAACATTGACGACGATTGGGAGGCGGTGCCGGCGCAGCCTTACCCGGTCAAGCCCACCGGCGAGAAGAGCGAAGAGCGCTCCGCGCCGGTCAACGTCTCGGCGAAGGGATGGCCGTTCGATGCCGATACCGCCAAGCGTATGCAGCGTGAGGCGGGGGGCGAGATCACGCGCACGCTTGATCTGGGAGACGGCATCCGCATCACGCTGGTGCGTATCCCGGCGGGCGAGTTCGTGATGGGCAGCGATACGGAGACCGCGTTCGAGCAGCCGCGCCATCATATCAAGATCGAGAAGCCCTTCTGGATGTCAGAAAGCGAAATCAACAATGCGGCCTTCTTTGCATTCAAACCCGATCATAACGCCAGTGTCTTCGATCAGCAATACAAAGACCATGTGCGGCTCGGTTACTATGCCAACTATGTCGAGCAGCCCGCCGTGCGTATGAGCTGGATCGATGCCGACGCCTTCTGCGCCTGGGCAGCGAAACGGAGCGGCGCGAAAGTCGCGTTGCCGACCGAGGCGCAGTGGGAATGGGCGTGCCGCGCGGGCAGCGCGTCGCCCATGTCGTTCGGTGCGGTCACCGATGATTTCAGCCCGTTCGCGAACCTCGCGGATAAGTCGATCCAGAAGTATGCGGTGAACGGGGTCAATCCGGTCTTTAACAAGGGACTTGTGGGTAACAGGGCCTATGACTTTGTGCCGCGCGTCTCGGACTTTGATGACAAGCAGTTCTTGGTGTCCGGCACCAAACAGTACCAGCCCAATGCGTGGGGGCTGTTTGACATGCATGGAAACGTGGCGGAGTGGACGCGCAGCGACTACGCGCGTTATCCGTATTCGCCCAAGAGCGATTCGCGGCGTCATGACGTGAAGAAGACGGTGCGCGGCGGGTCGTTCTATGACCGGCCGTACCGCGCCACATCAAGTTACCGTCTCGGTTACGAGGCGTGGCAGGGCGTGTTCAATGTCGGGTTCCGGATAGTCGTTGAAGAGTGAAGATGGTGAAAACATGTTGGGTCTTTTATATCGTCGAATAGGGGTTGCCGCGTTTGCGTGGCTGGTGTGTGTTGGAGCGCTCGGGGTCTCCGGAGCACCCGCACCATACCTGTCGCCGACATCAGTGGTGGCGGACGGTGCAGGCAAACGGCTGTATGTAGCGTGCGAGACGGGTGATGTTGTCTTGGCGTTCGATGTCGAAACCGAAAAGGTGGTGGCGCGCTACCCGGTCAAGCAGGCGCGTCGCGTCGCGCTTTCGCCGGATGGCAAGCGGCTGTTTGTCTCGGCGGATGTGATGAACGGCATGATTCACGAGATCGATGTGCCGACCGGGAAGAGCGTGCGCTCACTGCCGGCCGGACATACGCCGGAATCGATGGTGGTCAGTCACGACAGCAAGACGCTCTACTACTGTAACCGTTTTTCGCGCGGGGACGGGAAGGATGTTCACGCGCTGGATCTCGCCAGCGGCAAGGTCAAGTGCTCGGCTAAAGCAGTACGCGAGCCGGCCGCGATCTGCCTTGCCAAGGACGGCAAGACGCTGTGGGTCGGCAACTATCTGCCCCTCATGCCTGCAAACAGTGAGCATGTCTATGCCGTGCTCAACGTGTATGACAGCGCGACACTTGCGCCGGTGGCAACACTCAATCTGCCGCCCGGCGCTTTCGGGGTGCGCGATATGGCGATGAGCCCGGATGGGCGCTACTGCTTCATCACTCACTCGGTCGGCCGTTTCACCGTTCCGACCACGCACCTCGATCGCGGCTGGATCAATACCAGCGCGGTGTCGATCTTTGACGTGACGTCGCGTACCTATGTGAATGCGGTGCTCTTGGACGACACCGTCAGGGGCGCGGCGAATCCGTGGGGCGTCGTGGTGTCGCCCGACGGGCGCTGGTTGTGCGTCAATGCCTCCGGTACGCACGAACTGATGGTGGTGGATATCGCGGAAATGATGAAGCGTTTGACCGCAACAGAAAAGCCGGAAGAGGTGGTCAACGATTTGAGTTTCCTGTACGACATCAAGACCCGTGTGCAATTAGAGGGACAGGGGCCGCGCGCGCTGACGGTGTGCGGGGAGCGCGTGTACAGCGCGATGTATTTCGGCGACAGCCTGAATATGGTGGAGCTTTGGGAGGACGGGCCGGGGGCGGCCGTCGAGTTGCCGCTGACGGATGCCCCGCCGCAACTTACGCCGGTGCGACAGGGTGAGATGGCGTTCAATGATGCAACGCTCTGCTACCAGCACTGGCTGAGTTGCGCAAGCTGCCACCCGGAAGCGCGTACGGACGGCACCAACTGGGATTTAATGAATGACGGCATCGGTAACCCCAAGCAGTCGCGCAGTCTGCTCTACACACACCGCACCTCGCCGGTCATGATCACGGGCGTGCGCGCATCGGCAGAAATCGCGGTGGCGAAAGGATTCGAGCTTATCCAGTTCCATGAGCTGCCCCAGCCGCAACTGGACGGCGTTGACGCCTATCTGCGGACCTGCGAACCGGTGCCGAGCCCGTACCTCAAGCCGGACGGTTCGTTGACCGATGCGGCGAAGCGGGGCAAGGTGGTTTTCGAGGGCAAGGCCGGTTGCGTGAAGTGCCACACGCCGCCTTATTACGGCGATAAGAAAAAGTACGCGTTCGGGTTGGGTACGGACGGCGAGCGTGACCGTGAATTCGCCACGCCGATCCTGATCGAGATATGGCGTACCGCGCCCTACATGTACGACGGCCGTGCGGTGACCATCCGGGACGTCATCACGACCGATAACAAGAATAACAAGCACGGCAACACCAAGGATTTGACGCCGCAAGAGGTCGACGACCTCGCCGAGTACGTCAATTCGCTGTAGCGCCGTGGTTGATGCGCGCGGCGGCGACGCCCGCGCCGAAGCCGTTGTCGATGTTGACCACGGTGACGCCAGCCGCACAGGTGTTCAGCATGCCGAGCAGGGCCGCCAGTCCGTTGAAGCTGGCGCCGTAGCCCACACTAGTCGGCACGGCGATCACCGGCTTGTCGATGAGCCCGCCGACGACCGAGGGCAGCGCGCCCTCCATGCCCGCGACCACAATGATGGCGTGCGCGTCGGCGAAGCGCTCAACCCGCGAAAGCAGGCGGTGAAGCCCCGCCACGCCTACATCGTAGATGCGCTCAACCGCCGCGCCCATGCGCTCCGCCGTGACGGCGGCCTCTTCCGCGACCGGCAGGTCTGAGGTGCCTGCGCAGAGCACGGCGACCTTGCCGGCGGGCGGCGGTAGTGGGACAACATCGCGGACCAGGATGCGCGCTTCGGCGCGGTAGACCGCATCCGGCAACTCTTCGCGCACAGCGGCGGCTTGCTCTGGTGTTACGCGCGTAGCGAAGGCGTTTTGACCGGCATCGTTCAGCGCGCGTATGATCGCGACGATCTGCGACGCGGTTTTGCCCGCGCCGTAGATCACCTCCGGTACGCCGCACCGCTGCTGGCGGGCGTAGTCGGGTTTTGCGAAGTGCAGATCGTCGGTCATGCGCTCTCCGTTACACGAGCAGCGCCTCGTCGAGCTTCTCTTTGAGCTGGGCCAGCGTGAGGCGCTCCTGCTGCATGGAATCACGGTCACGGACCGTCATCGTGTCATCCTCAAGCGTCTGGAAGTCGATGGTCACGCACCACGGCGTACCGATTTCATCCTGGCGGCGGTAACGGCGGCCGATCGCCCCGCCTTCATCCCAGAATGCGGCGTAGCGGCGGCGCAGATGCTCAAAGATCTCGCGCGCCTTGTTGTAGATCTCCGGCTTGTTTTTGAGCAGCGGGAAGACAGCTACTTTGACCGGCGCGATGCGTGGGCTGAAGTGCATCACGATGCGGGTGTCCTCTTTGCCCTTGTCGTCGGTCAGCTTCTGCTCCTCGTAGGCGTTGCAGATCAACGCGAGCATCATGCGATCCACGCCGGCCGAGGGTTCGACGACGTGCGGCACGTACTTGCCCGTGAAGAGTTTGAAGACGAAGGCACGCGCCTCGTCCTCGCTCTTGCCGCGTGCACACCACTCGGCGATGACCTTGTCGGCGAATGCGGTTTTGGCGGCGTCGTCCAGTTTGTCGGCGGCGAGCTTGAGCGGCTCGTCGAAGACCTCCATGCTCTTGCCGCTGTGCTTCTGGTGTTGCGAGAGATCGTAGTCCGAACGCGCCGCGATGCCTTCCAACTCCTGGATGCCGAAGGGGAAGTTGTACTCGATGTCGACGCAGGCGCGCGCGTAGTGGGCCAGTTCCTCGGGCTTTTGCCAATACTCAACGAACGAATCCTCGGGCAGGCCGCACGCCACGATCCAGGCCTTGCGCTGCTCGACCCAATAGGCGTGCCACACTTCCCAGCCCCACGAATCCTGCGGCACCGAAAGGTCAGGCTTGTCGGCCATGGTGGTGACGTGCCCGCAGATCAGTTCGACCGCCTCATCGGGGCGGATGAAAAACTCCAACTCCATCTGCTCAAATTCGCGCGAGCGGAAGGTGTAGTTGCGCGGCGTGACCTCGTTACGGAACGACTTGCCCATCTGCGCGATGCCGAACGGCACCGTCATGCGGCTGGTGGCCAGCACGTTCTGGAACTGCGCGAAGATCGCCTGCGCGGTTTCCGGCCGCAGGTAGGCAACGTTCGACGGGTCATCAATCGGCCCGACCACCGTCTTGAACATCAGGTTGAATGGACGCGGCTCGGTCAGTTCGCCGCCGCAGTGGGGGCAGGGGACGACAGCGGGTTGCGGGGATTTGGCATTGGCCAGCAACGTGTAGACCGCCTGCACGGTGGTGTACGACGCCGGATCGGCCGTGAGTTTCTCAAAGGCGGCATTCAGCGTGTCCGCATCAAGCACGGACGCCAGGTTCGGCGCGAGCCCCTTGGCCTTGCCTTTGCACCAAGCCACGATCTTCCCCGCCTCCGCGCCTTCGTCCAGCAGCGCTTGCAGGCTCTGGCCGGTCGGGTTCTCCGCGAGCATGTCCCACACTTGGTCGGCGCGCATCAATCTTTTGCAGGCGCGGCAGGTACTCATCGGGTCGGAAAAGGTGTCGAGATGGCCCGACGCCTTCCAGATCGCCGGGTGCATGATGATCGTGGCGTCAAGGCCGACCACATCCTCGCGGTTGCGCACCGTCGTCTTCCACCAATCCTCCTTAACGTTGCGCTTCAATTCACAGCCGAGCGGACCATAATCCCAGAAGCCATTGATCCCGCCATAGATTTCCGAACTGTGAAAAATAAACCCGCGGCGTTTGCACAGCGACGCGATAACATCCAGACTGCTCGTTTTCGACATAACCATCCTTCACTTGCGAGACGCGAAAATGCGTACTTAAGAAAAATGACATATTCGCCCAAAACCGCTTTCTCGGCAAGGGAAATCCCGGGGGAATCCTAATCCTTGCCTAGCCTATAGCTTGAGCGTTAAGAGTTGAACGTTGAGCGTTAAAAGTTTTTTAACTCTGAACGCTGAACGTCGAACTCTGAANNTTTAACGCTCAAGTTATAGGCAAGTCTAGTTTAACCACGTTAGATTTTTTTCATACGGTAGCCAAACGCCATCATTGCGTATTCGTACCTTTCTGAATTGAATACGGTAGCCGCGACTGGCTAGTGGAGATAGAAATGCAGCATCAACAGTAGCGAGATCATTGCTGATCTGTATCTGACGAATTGTATACATGCTATGTGTGCTGCCACCATCAAGGCCCACTTTGTTTAGTTGCGACTCATAGAGAGGGCCTTCCTGTATCAACTTCAGAGATGCAGTGCGCAATTGCTCCGCATCTGATTGTTCGCTCAATGTTGTAGAGAGGTCCGCATAGTAATAACTGACAAGTACGTCTCCGAATATGTCAGGATGCCTGCTGGCTTGAATTGCCGCATATTGCTGCCAACCTAGATAGGATGACTCGGCCCGCGATTGCTCCTTTTCTGAGTTGAGAAACTCTCCAAAATATTTGTCACCAAGCAGAATCTCGCGTAACCGCATAACTGCATTGCTATCCGCTGATCGAACAATATCGCCAACTAATTCGATGCGTCTGTACGCCCACGTGGCGAAGAGTGTACGATCATGAGAATCATTCGTGGGTCTTGGTGCGGGTGCCACATTCGCGTTCTCACACATATTAGCAGACGCATTAATGTTATCCCATTTTCCATAAGCAAGGCACTGGGAAACTGTACTTGGTGAATCCGGGCATATTGCGCAATCGGTTCTATCGGGGCTCCGTGAAGTATAACCTTTGACTTTGCGGTCCTTTGCCGGGGCGTTGGTGCTGGTGTGGACACCCCACGCTTCGAGATCATTGCCCTTCAGCAACTCGTTGAAGGCGCGTGTCCAGCTCTCTTCCTGTGACAGATCGCGCAGCGTGAGCGGCGCGGACCCCGGCAACGGCGGCGTGTGCGGATCGTCCGGCATTGCGAAAAGGGGACGATCATCCAGCCGCATGCGCACGCCGTAGTCAAATCCCCAGCCGTAGGGGGCGTAACCGTAGCCGTAATAGCCATAGGGACCATTGCGTAACAGACGGTCGCCTCCATCCAATGGAAACAGGATGCCAGCATGCGGCCGCCACGGCCATCCGGCGGATGAGTAGGGGTAGCGGTAGGGGTCGTACCAGCTATAGCCGTACGGCAGCCAACTCCACCCTGCATATGTCTCTTATACACATCTCT
>LSQX01060404.1_pt1 | contig 14039 bp, 8 predicted proteins | sample 654561 | NCBI WGS metagenome assembly LSQX01 (sample SAMN04489861, study PRJNA283612) | anaerobic digester metagenome | isolation source: 4 biogas reactors fed with cattle manure at either 37C or 55C with and... | place: Denmark: Kongens Lyngby | collected 2014
TAAACTTTATTTTCCTATTGACATATTTGAAACATATTGGTATTATCAATTTATAAAAGTAAATATGGCTCATATAAATCTCATAATATGGTTGAGATGTTTCTACAAAATGACCTTTAATCATTTGGCTATGAGTGAAAGTGTACATAGGGTTCCGAAGATTTCTTGCTGGACCGAGCGGTACAGATACTTTATGGTATTACACCGAAGGGATAAAAGCCCAGTCGGGTAGGTTTCACTCCTACTTTGACGGGCTATCTTTATTTTTTGTCATAATCTAATGATAAAATCATTAAACCAGGAGGAATAATACTATGAAACAATTTTTTAAGCTTGAAGAAAATAAAACTAATGTAAAGACAGAAGTTTTAGCAGGCATTACGACTTTTATGACAATGGCCTATATTTTAGTTGTTAATCCTGTCATACTATCATCAACCGGAATGGATTTTGGCGGCATATTTACTGCTACAGCCTTAGCCTCACTTATTGCAACACTTATGATGGCTCTCTACGCCAACTATCCATTTGCCTTGGCTCCCGGTATGGGACTTAATGCATTCTTTGCATTCACGGTTGTATTGGGACCAATGGGGAAGTCATGGGAATTTGCTTTAACTGCAGTATTAATTGAGGGAATTATATTTATTTTACTATCCTTTATAAAAGTAAGAGAAGCAATATTTGAATCCATACCTTTAAATTTAAAAAATGCCGTGTCAGTTGGTATAGGTTTATTTATAGCTTTTATAGGTCTATCCGGGGCAGGAATAGTAAAAGCAGGTGACGGTACGATTGTTGCTTTGGGAGAATTAACATCAGGTGCTCCATTGCTGGCTATTATAGGAATTATCATCACAGGATTATTGTTGGCTAAAAATGTAAAAGGTGCATTGTTAATAGGAATAATTGCAACAACTATTATTGGAATTCCAATGGGAGTTACAATACTGCCTGATAATTTCAATACAATTGTAAGCATGCCTCCTTCACTTAAGGACGTTGCATTTAAATTTGTAGGCTTTGATCAAATATTTTCATTTGAAATGTTGGTAGTAGTTTTCACATTCCTTTTTGTAGATATATTCGATACTGTCGGAACATTAGCAGGCGTTGCCACAAAGGCAAATATGTTGGACAAAGAGGGGAAATTGCCAAGAGTTGGAGCTGCTTTAATGGCTGATGCTGTTGGTACGGTTGTTGGCGCATGTTTAGGAACAAGTACTGTTACAACATATGTTGAAAGTGCTTCAGGCGTTGCTGAAGGCGGAAGAACAGGACTGACATCACTTACCACTGCGGCAATGTTTGGGGTTGCACTGTTTTTCGCTCCATTGTTCACATTGGTTCCATCAGCTGCAACTGCACCTGCTTTGGTTATTGTAGGTTTGTTTATGATGAGCCCTATAACAAAAATAAACTTCAATGATTATACAGAAGCAATACCGGCATTTTTAACAATTGTTATGATGCCTTTTGCATACAGTATCGCGGAAGGAATCGTATTTGGAATGGTATCATATGTTATATTGAAAGCTATAACCGGTAAATCCAAAGAAATATCTTTGGTTATGTGGATATTATCGGCACTTTTTGTTTTAAGGTTTATATTTATTTAAAAAACAAAAGATGCCAATACATTAAAATCTCAGGGAAAGGGTGTAATGCTGATATAAATTTATGTACCAACTTCTAAAGACGGGATTAAAAAATAATGCTTGAATAACTCCTTCTATTATGGTAATATAATTTATATTAATAAATAAATATTGAAATTGCAAGGAAGTCAGGTGAGAATCCTGCACGAACCGGTCACTGTGTAAGCTTAGCAAACTTCAGAACACGCATGAGTGTTAGCCACTGTCCTTAGGACGGGAAGGCGAAGAGAGCTGTGAAGCAAAGTCAGGATACTTGCCGTCAATTGCTCTCATATGTTTCCAGGTAAGAACATATAGATACAAATAAATTGCATGAGAATGAGCATTTGCCGAAATACCGGCAGATGCTTTTTTAATGAAAATTTTAAGATTAAATTAATTAGGAGGTTAACATGAAAAACAGATTATTCAGTAAATATCTTTCTCTTTTACTTGTTGTTCTGATGGTATTTTCACTTTTACCTGCAAGTAATACATTAGCTGTTGAAAACAGCATGATTACTGTAACAGAGTCCCTGCAAGAAAAGGATTCTGTTACAGACAATACGGTGAATGTCAACGTAATAGTGGCATTAGATACATATGATGGATGGCAAATCCTGTATCCTGATTCTACAGACACATTATTGACGGTTTCCAATGAGAGCACCACTCCTTCTGCCATAGATGTGGTCAAAGCTGTGGACAATGATTTTGATGGTTCACTAACCAACAACCGTCCTGCAAAGTTTCTTGGATATTCGCGTAATGCAAATGGATACGGGAACTGGAGCGCCAGGAAATTAAGCGGCGGTTCGTATAGCAACATAACTAATTTTACAACAGCAACATTAGAAGACAATGACTCTATCATAATTTACTTGCCTCAGCAAAGTGGCGGCGGAAGACCTACATGGGATGAACTTGTTCCCCTTATCACAAATCCAATAGAGACAAAAACTCCGGAAGAGAGACTCCAAAAATTAATTGAAACAGATTGTTCTTGGGATAAAATAAAAGGAACAAACACGGACATAAATGCTGTAACTTCTAACTTGGCATCACTGCCTTCAAACCTTGACACTTATGCACTCAGCTTGTCATGGTCCACAAATGGCAGCCCTTATATGTCTGACAGTGGCAAAATTATTAGCAAGCCAAATCTTGGCGGGGAACCTGTTGAGGTTACACTCACTCTTTCAGTTAAAAATGGATTAATGCCTAACACCTACAAGTATGGTGACTATCCTGAAAACACTTCTGTTAAGACTTATGAATTGACAATATTGCCCTATTCTCAGGAAGAAGCTGATGCAGGCAAGGTTTCTGTAAAGGCTGCACTTGAGACAATCACTCTTGATGAACTAAAGATTATAGGCGGCGAAGCACTTGATCCGGATAATGTATCATATGATATTAGTTTGGCAGATCCCCGTCAATATGGTGATAAAACAACTGATTACCTTTCCGACGGGTATTGGTCATCGGATAAACCTGATGTAATTTCTGTAAATTGGTTGCGTGGAAAAGTTACACAGCCGGCAGTAGGCGAAGCTGATGAAACTGTCAAGCTCACTGTAAAAGCATCAAAAGGTGGGTATGAAGAAAGCAAAGAATTTACCGTAACGGTCAAGGCAGTGACCCAGGCCGAAATTGATGCTGTTAATGATGAGCTGGATGCAGTTAAAGATAATTTAATATTTGACGTAATTAAAAAAGAAAATATTTCTTCGGATGCGGTTACATCAAGTTTGCAAATGGTTTACCGAGGGCTTGGGTATCCCGGTGAAATAACTTGGGCTACTTCAAATTCCGGTGAGAATGGGATTAAAATTGAATGGGAAACCAGTGATCCCAGTGTAGTTGCTTCATACGGTACCGTGAAAAGACCCGCTGTTGAAGATAAAAATGCCATATTGACCGCTACATTGACTCCATTTCGTCTTGCTGCACATGTAGAGCCTCAAACAGTGGAAATACCCGTTGTGGTACGCAAGGTGTCAGAATCTGCAAATGTGGCTGAAATTTCATTATCTCCATCTCTGAATTTCGTTTTTGATGGAGCAATAAAGTCATATGATGTCACTGCTTCGCCGTTAAGTGACAAAGTAAAGATAGATATTAAAACAGAAGAGGCAGCTACACTTATTACTTCCGGTGAGCATAGTAGAAGAGGAACACTTTCCTTCGAGGTAATTATAAATTTCGGTGAGACTAAGACGGTAACGATAAAAACCAAAGCCTTAGATTCTGTGAAAACAGATACATATACCATAAACATAACACGTTCAGTTGCTGCAGCAACGGATACTGAAGTTTTAGAAGTGCTTAACTCCATTGCAGAAAGCTATAAAAACACATCAAACCACTGGGCAGCTATGGATATGTCGGCATTTGACCGTGCAGGTGATGTTGCGGGTAAGACTATTGTCGAAAACGCACGTGATATTTATAATGATGGCAGTGTAACAGATATACAGCGCTCAATTATAACACTTACGTCATTAGGTGTGGATGCTTCAAATGTGTATAGTGGCAGCGAAAGTATTTATTTGAATTTTATAGACAAGCTTGTGATTAAAACACCGTCCCAAATAATGGAGGCCATATTTGGTTTGCTTGCCCTTGACAGTGGCGAATATGATGATATTGGAACATTTACAAGACAATCATGCATAAATTTCTTGCTGAATAATAAAATGGAGCCTGCTGAAAGACAATATGCATGGATAATTTGGGGAGATGCCCCGGATATCGATACAACAGCTATGGCTGTTTCAGCACTTGCACCATATTATAATGATATTGATGTTAAGGTTGCAGTTGACGGAGCCCTTAAATATCTTTCTGCAGAGCAAAGCAGCTTAGGACATTACGGAAATTCAAATTCAACATCAATGGTCATAGTTGCACTTACTGCACTTGGCAAAGACCCAAGTGCTCTGGAAGGAGACTTTGCCAAAAACGGAAACAGTCTTGTTGATGGACTTCTTGCATTCAAAACAAGTTCAAATGAATTTGGATGGGACGATGGAGCTGCTGTAAGTAATTTGAGCACTGAGCAAGGATTCCGAGCCTTGGTTGCTTACAAAAAATTTGTTGATTTAGGAAATAAACAGTATAACATCTACTCTTTTGGACCACAAACAGGTGACGGCACAGCCCTCACCGGCGGAAGCGATCCGGGTATCACTCCTCCTGACCCTAATGCTCCGAAAAGCATAACTGTTCGCGTAGAAAATCTCTATAACGGTACAACTCTTATGCCTGAAACTACAGTAGAATTAAGTGGAACCCATCTTGATGCACTGAAGGCAGCATTGGTTGCAAACGGGAGAAACCCTGACACGGATTTAACGGTACTATCCGGATATGTGAGCTCCGTTTTAGGCGTCAGCGGCGGAGAAACTACAGGTTGGATGTATGCTGTAAACGGTGAAATACCCATAACAATGCTTAGTGAAACACAAGTTGTGGAAGGCGATAGTCTCGTAATGTTTTATATAGACTGGTACGATACATTTTATTTTACTATGTTTGATAAAACTACTGCTAATATTAAGGAAGGAGTGTCAATTACTTTTAAGCTGACAGGAATAAATCCTTGGGATGTCATGGGTAGCAGCGGTGCATATGCTCCTATAGCAGGTGCTACAGTTTATGCGTATGATGAAGGCGGCAATGTTACAGGAATGCAGTCAGTTACTGACTTGGATGGAAAGGCTACCCTTACTTTCACAACCGCAGGAACATATACAGTAAGCGCTACAAGAGAAGGTGCTATTAATGCTACCGACCTTGTACCTCCTCTATGTACGGTAAAAGTTACTTCTTCTTCACCTGAACCACATGATACAATTACGGTATACTTTACATTGAAAGGATTAAATGACAGCAATAAAGAAGAAACATGGGTAAATAAAAAAGCTGTAGCCAATATAGCAAAGGGTGCAACTGTATCTGAGGTAATTATAAAAGCTCTTGAAGGTACAGGTTATACACAGAAAGGTGCTCAGGATGGTTATTTGGAATCAATCACTACACCAAATGGCTTTACACTGTCTGAGAAACATGATGGAATGATGAATTCTGGTTGGTTATACAAGGTAAACTCACAACTGCCTACAGTGGGAATGGATTTTTATATCGTTAAAAACGGTGATAACATCTTGATTTACTTTACAAAAGATTATACAAAAGACCCAGATGCCGGGACAGTTTCAGGTGAGAATAAAAAGACAACAGCAGAACCAATTACTGATGTCATAACTATTGATACTGAAAAAAGAATCAGTTTTGATGATATTGATGAAAGTATGTCATGGGCAAGGGATGCCATTGAAATTCTTGCAGGGAATGGAATAATTGACGGTACAGGCAGTGGATTTGAGCCTCATAGATTTATGACCCGAGCTGAATTTATAAAAATAATCGTTAAGGCTCTAAATCTTGAAACTAAAAAAGCATCCGGGAATGTGTTCAATGATGTGTACGAATCAGAATGGTTTGCTGATTTTGTAGAATGTGCTTCTGAAAATAAAATTATATCAGGAGATTCTGACGGCAAATTCAGGCCAAATGATGTTATAAGCAGAAATGAAATTGCAGTGGTTTTAAAAAGAATTACAGATAATCAGGAAGTTTTGGAAAACTATGATTTGGAGCTTCAAGATGCTAAAGATATTCCTGAATGGGCTGAAAGCGGCGTTAAATATGCAGTAAAGGCAAACTTGATGAAAGGTTATGAAGATAATACTTTCAGGGGAGCACAACCAATAACAAGGGCAGAAGCTGCTGCCGTGATTTACAGATATTTGACTTTAATAGTCTAAGCTTCGGTTAATCGTAATTGACAGTTGTTCTGATAGTACAATATACGAACTCTGATATGATACGGGAAAGCGGTGGAAGCGATGAGGCTGGGTCAGGGTATGTGTTTAAAAATTTGGAGGTATGAATAACAATGAGAAAAATTAGGGAAACATATTTAGCGTCGTTTGTGGCACTAATTATGCTCATAAATTGTATTGCACCTGTGTTTGCGGTAGAGGATTCAGTTCTTGATGACGCAATTAATAACACGGCGGAATATATGTACAAGGCGGTTGCAAATCCCCAGGTGGGTTCCGTAAGTGGGGAATGGGCTGTTTTAGGTCTTGCCCGTTCAGGATATGAAATTCCGGAGGAGTATTATCAAAAATATTATTCTACGGTTGAAAGCTATGTGGAATCATTGGACGGAAATCTTCATGGCAAGAAATATACCGAGTATTCACGGCTGATAGTCGCACTTACTTCAATAGGTAAAGACCCCTCCGATGTGGCAGGTTACAATCTTCTGACAGTTCTTGGTGATTATGACAAAACCATATGGCAGGGACTGAATGGTCCTATATGGGCACTTATAGCTCTTGATTCAGGGAATTATCCCATGCCGCAGAATTTCGAAGCGGAAAATCAGGCAACTCGTGATATGTACATAGATAGAATTCTTGAATGTCAGTTGAAGGATGGGGGATGGTCCTTATTAGGTGGTACTTCTGCCACATCATCCTATGATGGTGTATCAGACCCAGATATAACGGGGATGGTATTGCAGGCATTTGCAAAGTATCAGGATAGGGAAGATGTGAAAAAGGCTACGGAAGAAGCTTTAGAGTGTATGTCTGAGATTCAGAACGAAACGGGGGGATTCTCAAGCTGGGGTGCGGAAAATTTCGAAAGCTGCGTGCAGATAATTGTTGCATTGGCTGAGCTTGGTATTCCTCTTGATGATGCAAGGTTTATTAAAAACGAAAATACCGCCTTGGATAATCTTATGACTTATTATACAAAGGGTAACGGATTTTTACATACTACAAATGGAAATGGATTCAACCAAATGGCATCAGAGCAGGGATTTTACGCTTTAGTTGCGGCGCAGCGCCTGAGAGACGGGAAAAACAGCTTGTATAGCATGAGAGATTCTCTTAAAGCAGAGGGTACAATAACAGGTCCCGTATCCGGCAGCAGCTTGCATATGAAGGATATTTTGGCACAGTTAACTGATTATGTGATGCTCTTTAAAATGCTCGGCTTGGCAAATCTTTTATAAGATATAGAGGTTTAAGTGGTGAAATTTAAATGGAGGGAACACATTGAAATTTAAATTTACAAAAAACAAGGTAATTGCTGCTCTATTTATAATAGTCGTTCTTGCAGCGGCATTTTGGTGCGGAGGAGGAGCCCCCAGATTGCAGGGCTGGAGCGTGATCCAGACGCCAAAGGATGCAGTGACTGATAAAAATGTAGAGAATGTTCCGGATGTTGAGGATGACAAGAATGAAGGAGGGCTTTCCGCTTCCGAAAAAATAGAGCTTGCGAAGGAAATGGCAGGGGGAACATCCTCTCCGAGTGTGGAAAAGGGCTCAGAGGATTATTCTAAGTCGCAGGGAATGGCTATTGATGCTGTAACAGGCAAGGATAAGTATTTGACTGACCCTGTTCTTGAAGGTAAGCCTGTTCCCGTAGAGCCTCAAAATATTGAAAATTCTGATGTGGAATATACCTGTACTATTTCCGTTTACTGCGATACCATCTTGGACAACATAGATTGGTTGGATAAGGAAAAAGTGGAGCTTGTCCCCGAGGATGGAGTAATTTTTCCCGTGACGGAAGTTATATTTTATGAAGGGGAAAGTGTGTTCAATGTCTTGCAGCGTGAAATGAAAAAGGCAAGGATACACATGGAATTTTCCAGCGTTCCCATATACAACTCCGTCTACATTGAGGGAATAAACAACCTGTATGAATTTGACTGCGGTGAGCTTTCCGGGTGGATGTACAAGGTAAACAACTGGTTTCCTAATTACGGCTGCTCAAGATACGGGCTTAAAGAAGGAGATATAGTGGAATGGGTGTACACCTGTGATTTGGGTGTTGATGTGGGTGGCTTTTATGCTGTGGGAGAATAATATGAATGATGCGTTTTCTTCTTATCATCCCTTGGTGAATTTTTCTTACTTTGCTTTTATATTTGCTTTTTCAATGATATTCATGCACCCGGTTTGCTTGGGAATTTCATTGATGGGTGCTTTTATATATTCCATATCCCTGAAGGGAAGGCGGGCGGTGAAGTTTAATTTTGTATTTCTGCTTCCCATGATGTTGGTTACGACTGTAATTAATCCTGCCTTTAATCATGAGGGAGCCACCATATTGACATATCTCCATACGGGAAACCCCCTTACCCTTGAGTCAATTACCTATGGCATTGCAGCTTCTGTCATGTTGGCGGCGGTAGTGTGCTGGTTTTCTTGCTACAATGAAGTTATGACTTCCGATAAATTTGTTTATTTGTTCGGAAGGATAATACCCGCAATGTCCCTGATACTTTCTATGTCCCTTCGTTTCGTGCCGAAGTTTAAGGCGCGAATTAAGGAAGTGTCACAGGCACAAAGATGTATAGGCAGGGACGTTTCCAACGGGGGCATTATTGAAAGGGCACGTCACGGCATAACGATTTTGTCCATAATGATTACCTGGTCCTTGGAAAATGCCATTGAAACTGCAGACAGCATGAAAAGCAGAGGTTATGGATTAACCGGGCGGACGGCATTTTCAATTTACAGGATGGATGGAAGAGATAAAAAGGCATTGTGTGTAATATTTATTTTGGGTATATTTGTTTTGGCGGGAGGAATTTCGGGAGGGTTGAAGTGGAGATATTTTCCTACCATGAAGGGGAAGACTTCGGGAATTTTAAGTGCAAGCATATGGCTTGCCTACGCAGGGCTTTGTCTTGTTCCGGTAATTGTTGACAGAGTGGAGGAGCACCAATGGAAAGTTACTCAATCAAAAATTTAATGTTTTCATATCCTCAGCAGGAAAAGCTTGCTCTCGAGGATATTTCACTGAATATACCTAAGGGGCAGTTTGTTGTATTATGCGGACCTTCCGGTTGCGGGAAAACAACTCTTTTAAGGCAGCTTAAAACTGTCCTTGCACCTCACGGAGATAAAAGGGGTTATATTTATTTTGAGGGAAGGCTCCTTGATGATATAGCTCAACGTGAGCAATCGTCACGTATCGGGTTTGTTATGCAAAGCCCGGAAAATCAAATCGTTACGGACAAAGTATGGCATGAGCTTGCTTTCGGATTGGAAAGCTTAGGGTATGACACTCCTTCCATAAGGCTTCGCGTTGCGGAAATGGCATCATTTTTTGGAATACAAAGCTGGTTTTACAAAAATGTTTCGGAGCTTTCAGGAGGTCAGAAGCAGCTTCTGAATTTAGCTTCAATTATGGCAATGCAGCCTTCTGTTCTTATCCTTGACGAACCTACCAGCCAGTTAGATCCAATAGCGGCTTCGGATTTTCTTGCTACCGTTGGTAAGATTAACAGGGAATTAGGCACCACGGTAATATTGACGGAGCATCGTTTAGAAGAAGCTATGCCTTTAGGGGACAGAGTTCTTGTAATGGATGAAGGAAAAATTATTGCTGACGGCACTCCTAAGGATGTGGGACAAACCCTTGACAGGGACAATCACAAGATGTTTCTTGCAATGCCTGTTCCAATGCGTGTTTATGCAAAAGTCCCCAATGATTTGGATTGTCCCGTTACTGTGAGAGACGGCAGAGTGTGGTTGGATTCTTATGCTGAAAATAATTCCTTAAATCACGATAAAATCGAAAAAAGCAATAAAGCTTCTATTGACAGGCAGGGTATAAGTCCATCTGTTCAGTTGAAGGAAACATGGTTTAAGTATGAGAGGGAATTGCCCGATGTGGTAAAAGGGGCATCTTTTTCTGCGTATCCCGGTGAGCTTTTAGTAATTTTAGGGGGAAACGGTACGGGTAAAACCACCACATTGTCCCTTGTGTCAGGAATAAACCGTCCTTACAGAGGGAAGGTATTTCTTAAGGGAAAAGAAGCTTCTGATATGTCCCACAATGAAAAGTTTAACGGTATGCTTGGAGTACTGCCTCAGAATCCCCAGTCTCTATTTGTTAAAAAGACCGTGGAATTAGATTTATATGAAATGCTGAAAAACAGAAAGCTTTCTAAATATGAACAGAAAAAACGGGTACAGAGAGCGTCCCGATTATGCGGGTTGACTCATTTAATGGAAAGGCATCCCTATGATCTGTCAGGAGGAGAGCAGCAGCGGGCGGCATTGGCAAAGGTGCTTTTGTTGGAGCCTGAAATCCTGCTTTTGGATGAGCCTACCAAGGGTATGGATGCCGAATTCAAGCAAATATTTGCAGCTATATTGAAGAGGCTTCTTTCCCGAGGCGTCACGGTTATTATGGTAAGCCACGATATTGAGTTCTGTGCCCAATATGCACATCGCTGCGCCTTGTTTTTTGACGGGGGAATCGTTACGGAGGGTACGCCTGTGGAGTTTTTTTCCGGAAACAGCTTCTACACCACGGCTGCAAATCGAATGGCAAGGAACCTGCTGCCGGAAGCAATTACGTCAGAGGATATTATAGTTGCATGCGGAGGTAATGTTCCGACCTTGCCCGAAGAGGAAGATTACCAGGAAGAACCGGATTATGATGAAGCAGATGAAGAAGAGACTGACAAATCTATTTTCTCCGAAACTTTAAGGGTGGTAACAGCAATAATATCCTTGATTGTGCTTGGGGTGTCCGCCTTTAAAATTTTTCCGGCAGTATCCCAATATGCATGGGCAGGGTTTACGGGAAATACGGATTTAATCAGCTTCAATTATTCTGAAGAACATCGGCAATATATTACTTTAATTTTATTATTTACTTTTTCTGCTATAGTATTTTTTTTGTCTGTATTTCAAAAAGGAAAATCTCCTCTCCGGTCTGTTATTCAAGTTCCCGTTGACAGGAGACGTCTTTCAAAACGAACCGCGGTGGCAGCATTTTTAATACTCCTCCTTATTCCTCTCACTATTTTTATAGGAGTATTTTATTTAAAGGATAGAAAGTATTATTTCATATCACTCATGATTATTTTAGAAACTATGATTCCTTTTGCCATGATTTTTGAGGGAAGAAAGCCTCAGGCAAGGGAATTGGTTGTTATTGCGGTGCTTTGCGCTATAGGTGTTGCGGGGCGCGGAGCGTTCTTCATGCTGCCTCAGTTTAAGCCTGTTGCTGCAATGGTAATTATTTCGGGAGTAGCCTTCGGGGGGGAGAGCGGATTCCTTGTGGGGGCTATGACTATGCTTGTTTCAAATATATTTTTCGGTCAAGGACCATTAACCCTATGGCAGATGTTTGCTATGGGAATTATAGGATTTTTGTCGGGAGTATTGTTCCGGAAAGGTCTGCTTAGGAGGGACAGATTATCACTTGCAGTGTTTGGGGGAGTTGTGGTATTTTTCGTTTACGGAGGAATTATGAATCCGGCTTCGGTGTTGACTTTCCAATACAAGGTTACATGGTCTGCCATCGTTACATCATGGGTAATAGGAGTACCCTTTGATTTAATACACGGAGCAGCAACAGTGTTTTTTCTTCTTATTGCAGGGGAGCCGATGCTTGAAAAGCTTGACAGAATAAAGGAGAGATACGGATTGGTTGAAAATTGAAAAATAAAGATAGTTATGCTAAAATATTTTTAGAAAAGTGTTGCATTTTATAAAGTAGTGTAATATAATAAGGGAAAATATACCCAACTAAATTAGTAGGAAATACGGCGAAAAAGGAAAGTAGCATATATGGAATTTTCAGAGAGAGCGTCTCAAGGCTGAAAGGATGCTTATTGGAAGTATATGCGAAGTGCCCTTTGGAGTACAGCACCGAATTAAGTAGGCTGCTGCGGAACCATCCGTTATAATGGAGTAGCATGATGGTGCTATATAAGGGGGCTTTACTTGCCAAATTGAGTGGAACCGCGGATTTCTATCCGTCTCTTTACAGAGGCGGATTTTATTATTTAGTGGAAAAGAAAGAGGTAATAACATGATATATAACAATTCTTTAAACTTAATAGGAAACACTCCTTTAGTAAAATTACCGGGAGAAAATATTTACTTAAAAATGGAAAAATTCAATCCCGGCGGAAGCATTAAAGACAGAGCTGCATTAGGGATGATTGAAGATGCGGAAGCAAAAGGATATTTGAGTAAGAACAGCATCATAGTGGAGCCTACAAGCGGAAACACAGGTATTGCATTAGCGCTCATTGGAAGATTGAAGGGATATAAAGTAATAATAGTGATGCCTGAAACTATGAGTGTGGAAAGAAGAAACATCATTGAAGCACATGGTGCCACATTAATACTAACAGAAGGACAAAAAGGGATGAGCGGAGCCATAGCAAGGACTAATGAACTGCTGAACGATGATAAATACTATTTTATGCCCGACCAGTTTAACAACCCTGCTAATCCAAGAATTCACTATGATACAACAGGACAGGAAATTATAAAGCAGCTGAATGATATTGATATATTTACAGCTGGAGTCGGTTCCGGTGGAACCATATCAGGAGTGGCAAAAAGGCTGAAGGAATATAACAAAAATATTATTACTGCAGGTGTTGAGCCTTCCAAGTCACCCGTATTGTCAGGCGGCAGCCCGTCACCTCACAAAATTCAAGGTATTGGGGCAGGTTTTATACCGGGTGCATACAATGGAGATTTCGTGGATGAAATAGTTACAATTACCGATGAGGAAGCAATTGATACTGCTGTGGAAGTATCAGCTAAAATAGGAATGCTAATAGGAATTTCATCAGGGGCTAATATAGCTTCAGCAAGGAAATTAGCACAAAAATACGGCAATAATAAAAAAATTCTAACTATAGCTCCCGACGGAGGAGAAAAATATTTGTCGGTAGTTAAGTATTAATTGAAAGGAATGATAATAATGATTAAATTTATAAGCTCAATAATTGAGGATATAGACTCTGTGTTTGGAAGAGATCCTGCTGCAAAAAACAGGATGGAAGTTTTGCTTTTGTATCCTCATACTAAAGCGTTGATAGCATATAAAATTGCTCACAAATTATATTTAAAGAAAAGATATTTTCTGGCAAGACTTATATCAAACATAGCAAGACACAGGACAGGAATTGAAATTCATCCCGGCGCAACCATTGGGAAGGGACTCTTTATAGACCACGGCATGGGCGTAGTAATAGGAGAAACAGCAGTTGTGGGGAATAACGTGACAATGTTCCATGGAGCCACCTTGGGAGGCACCGGAAATGAAAAAGGGAAAAGACATCCTACCGTTGGAGATAATGTAGTGATAGGAGCATCAGCAAAAATTCTTGGAAACATTTATATTGCTTCAGGAACAAGAGTAGGTGCAAATGCTGTTGTATTGAAGGATACCCGTCCTAATTCAACAGTTGTTGGGATTCCTGCAAGAGAGGTTAATAAAGGAAGCAACATTATTAACTTGAGCGAATATGCAATTTAGCGGAAAGGG
>LSQX01275624.1_pt2 | contig 14038 bp, 10 predicted proteins | sample 654561 | NCBI WGS metagenome assembly LSQX01 (sample SAMN04489861, study PRJNA283612) | anaerobic digester metagenome | isolation source: 4 biogas reactors fed with cattle manure at either 37C or 55C with and... | place: Denmark: Kongens Lyngby | collected 2014
ATTTATCTGGCCTACATCGATGCCAGGATGCGCGAAAAGAGCCTCTACCGTGATTAAACTCTGCAGGAGCTGCTTGATGAACTCGATATCATCGAGCGGTTCAAGCACCCCGGCAAGCAAAGCCATCTCGGCGAGATACAAAAAAGCAATTCGAGCTCTACCAGCTGCTTGAAGTGGGACCGCCAGCATAGGAATAAAGTCGCGGGAATTCAGGTTATAATTTTTATTTTTGTACAAAAAGGAATTGACAAGGCCTTTGGAGAATTAGATAAATAAAGATAATTATACCCCTATTTATTTTTGGGCAAATAGTTTTTTGGATGAAGTATCAAATTTTGAATACTATGCAGGAGGACAGGAGGAAAAAAGTTATGTTAAACATGGACTCTATTAACGAAGTTTTTCGAAACACGGTAAAACAGTATCCTGACAAAACAGCCCTAATTTTTAAGGACGCGCAGTATACCTTTTCAGAGTTGGATCAGCTTGTGGAGAAGACAGCCGCTTACTTTTACAGTAAAGGTCTTCAAAAAGGGGAAAGAATCATTATCTATCTTCCTCATATGACTGAATGGGTTGTTATCTGGCTGGCCATGCAGCGTATTGGGGTGGCACCAATTCCCGTAACCCATTTTTATGGCCACGAAGAACTTGGCTATATAGCAAAAGATAGTGATACAAAAATTATATTTTGCATGGACAGAAATTTAGACCAGGTTATTAAAGCTGCAGATAGTAGCTCTTTTAATAGTATTATTATCGTCGGAGATGAGCCCATTGCGGAATCAGTATCAGGCACTAACGTGAAAGATACAGAAATTCTATCGTTTGCAAGCATACTTAAAGAGAACGTTCCCCCATTGCCGGCAGTGCAGGTGGATGCCAATGATTTGGGGGAGATACTATATACGGGCGGCACTACAGGTTATCCCAAGGGGGTGCCTCTTTCCCAAATTATGTTATTGACAGCAATGAATATCAAAAGGGGGGAATTTGTGTCCATAGTTCCAAAAGGCAAAGGGGTTGCATTACAGGGCGCTCCATTGAATCATATCCTCGGCAAGGAAGTAGGGTTTGCTTCTCTTCTTTCCGGTGATACAATGATCCTTTTGGCCAGGATGGATTTGGATGATTTATTCGCTCATATTGAGAAGTACAAAGTGACTACTTTTTTTGGTACCCCTACTCTTTGCAGAATGATTCTGGATCATGATAAGTTAAAAAATTATGATTTCAGTTCGCTAGCTTATGTTATGGTCGCTGGAGAAGCCATGCCCAAAGAAGTTGCCAGGAGATGGGAGAAGACATTTGGCAAGAAGGTTTACATCGGTTATGGCAGTACGGAAACCTGTGGCGGTATTACCGGAACGCCGATAGAAGAACAATTCCCTGATGCTACTGTCGGAAAAGTCGTTCCGAATAAAGAAGTAAAGTTAGTTGATCCTGATACCCTGGAATCGGTTCCGCAGGGTGAGCCGGGAGAGGTTTTGGTTCATGCCGAGCACATGGTTACCGCTTATTTGAACAAACCGGAGGAAACAGCCAGACATTTTATCGACATTGACGGTAAAATATGGTACAAAACAGGCGATATTGCCCGCATTGATGAGAACGGCTGGGTCTTTTTCATAGATCGTTCCGTGGATATGATCAAGCACAAAGGTTACAGGGTAGCGGCTACAAAAGTTGAAGCGGCGCTATACAAGCATGATGCTGTTCATGAATGCTGTGCTATTGGGGTTCCCGACGAAAAAATCGGTGAAAAGATTAAGGTTTTTGTTACCTTAAAAGCGGGCGTGAAAGATGTCACAGAGGACGAATTAATAAAGTGGTGCCGGGGAAGCCTATCCAGTTACGAAGTTCCTACCAACATAGAATTTCGTGCAGAGCTGCCTAAATCTGCGGTTGGAAAAATTTTGAGAAGAAAATTAAGAGACGAAGAGCGGCAAAAACTGGAAACCTCGTAAAAAATTGAGGATGTAACCCCCCCGCAACTGGGGGGTTACATTGAAAGCAGTAACCAAACCCATCTAGATGGTTTTTTGCCTCTCCCAACCGGACTATGCTGTCGGCGCCGGAATCCAACCGGCTCAGCTGAATAACTCGCGGGCGCGTCGGCTCTGTGGTCGCATGAGATATAACTGAAGAGCCTTTGTTTAGCGTGTAAGCGGTAGGCTGGCTGAGATGTGCCCTCCGATGGAATCTACGATTTCTCCTTCGACCAGAATTTGCACTGCCTCAACTTCCTCCAGTTGTGTGAGAGTCCAGACAATGGAGCTGAGCATAATTCCTTCCGTTGATGAGCCGTAGTTCCCCCGGGCTATTTCGGCGGAAAAATCCACATAGGCGATTTTGTTTTCAACCCACAGGTCCAGCAGCTGTACTCCTTCAGGAATAACACTGCTTAAATCGACATCCTGGGGGCCTTTGAGCAATTCCTCCATTAACTCCCGGGCTCCCGGCTGCTTTTCGAAAGCTCGCGTTTCTTTACCCAGTTTAAAATCTGTTTCTGTCGCCTCCATGAAATAGAGCTCCATGGTGTTCTCTTCGGGAGGCGCTCCATCTTCGATTTTTTCTTCCGCCAGCTCCTCCAGGATTAAAAGCAGCTCTGCTACATCCCGGTGCAGGCTGCTGACGATAAACACCTCTGCTTCATCCGTTACCCACCTGGCTATCCTGCTTTCCTCTAACCTTTTGGAAACGTTCCAGGCGTTAGCATCGTAGTCGACGTAACCTCCGGCAAGCCTTTTCAGCTCGATTTCCGGAAGGAAGTTGAATTCCCCGGGCGTCGTAGTATAATAAACATCTAGAAAATCACTTTCGTTCGTTCCCTGGAAGCGCAGGATGTATTCGTATATATCGTCGTAGAGGACGCCGCAAAGCTTCAGCTCCATTTCTTCCGGGAGGACATTCAACAGTTTGGCGGTCTCCGGCCAGGCGCTTTTTACTTCTTCAATATCTACGGCGCGGTTTAGCTCGCGCACCTTAACCCCCTCCGGCAGGGTCCAGTTGAAAATGTCGTCCTCCAGCCGCGGGTTAATCTCCAGCTCCTTAAACTCTACCACCAGCTTTGAACCTTCAGGATGGTTCAGCACCTTGCGCAGGGGCAATTTAGTGGCTATATCTATCCACATCTGGTTGTATGCCTCTTCGCCGGCATACCTGTACTCGAGGATAGTAGCCTCGCGGCCGAAAAGATTTTCTGTACCAAGGGTATTGACTTCTACGGCATATTCCAGCTCCCGGACGGATGTGCCGATATGGTAGCGCCAGAGCTCTTTTTCCGGAAAGATATTCTCCACTGTTACCCTGTCAGGTTCGATTACCGCCAGCTTTTCACCGTCGCTGATATACTGCCTCTCAGAACCGTCATAACTGTGGCGAGCGCAGTACTTAAAGGGTTTTTTATACTGGATTTCAATTGTCTCCAGTAAGTCTATCTCCCCGTTGCGCTCGGACCTGATCTCCGTTACGCCGCTGTAGCTCTGAAGTTCCTCGTAGGCCCGGACCACGGCATGCACGATGTTGACCTCCTCCTGACCCGGAAAGCTCACCAGCCCCGCTACCAGCAGGATCATCGCTGCCGCCGCCATTCCTTTAACCCAGCGCGAGCTGAGCAGCCTGCGCGCAGCCGTTTTGTCTTTCCTTAACCTCTTGACCGCCCTGATGGATTCAAACATTTTTTCCATCTCCGGGTCCACATTTTCCTGCCGGTAGGCCCGGGGTTTATTATCGTGCAGCAAGTCTTCGATGAAATAATCGACCTGTTGAATTTCATTCATGAAAATAACCTCCTTTTTCCAATATTTCCTTCAGGGCCCGGACTGCCCGAAACTGCAGGCTCCGGACCGCTCCCGGGCTTCGCTTCATCTTTACGGCCACGCTCCCTACCGGCCATCCTTCAATTATTCTCAGCGTTAAAACCCGCCGGTGCTCTGGGCTTAACTGCTTCAAGGCCTCCTGTATGACCATTTTTTCTTCCACCTCCTGGGGCTGCTGAGGGATGTCCCACCCCTTCTCCTGTAGCTCGTTCATAGAGATCGAAACGAACTCTCGCCCCCGTTTTCGCCACAGATCCGTGAGCAGGTTGCGGGCGGCGGCGAAGGTATACGCTTCGATTTTTTCCTTTTCAATGATGTTGCCGGTTTTTACCTTGCGGTAAACCCGGTCCAGGGTCTCCTGCGTAAGCTCCTCCGCCTCTTCACGGTTCTGGACCTTGTAGTAAAAAAAACGGTAGAGCCGCGGCCACAGTTCGGCTGCCCATGTATCCGTTTGTTTTTTAAGTACTGCACTCTTCCTCATCAAACATCTCCCCGATATCGCGCAATATCATTTTCACTTTCTATTATACATGACGTTAACAAGTAAATTGTGTTATGTTATGAACTTGCTTTTCTGCCATGGAGATAAATGGCGATAAGTGGAAAGGTTTTTTTCAGAGAAAGGGAATTTAGCGGAGGTTTTTTCAAGAATCAAGAAATTATTGTCTGTCAAAAAATTATTGCCTTTTATAGACTGTTTTATTGAAGCAATTATCAGATGGAAGTAATTGCCAGGAAATACTAAAAATGTTGAAGCAGCAATAGATGAATAGCTTAAGAAGCAATATCATTAGCAAGACCTATTCTGCAACCAAGAGGCAGATCGGTTTTTGCTTAAGTGCAGATCGGCTTTTGCTGAAGTAAGGTATATTAAATAAGAGGCCGCTATTTTAGGCGGCCTCTTGATTGCGCAGGGCATGGATTATTCCAGGTCGAGCTTATATTTTTTTAGCTTGTCATAAAACGCGCCACGGCTGATGCCCAGGTATTCGATGGCCTTGCTTTTATTGTTGAAAGCTTTTTCCAGTGCTTTTTTAATAATTGTTTTTTCGGTATATTCTATAGCTTGATGGAAATTTAAAACAGAGGGGTCCCGGATATTAGCATAATCATTTATGATTAAGTTAAAATGGCTGGGGCTGATAGTATCACCGGGGCAGACGACAACTGCGTGTTCGATGATATTTTTCAATTCCCTGATATTGCCCGGCCAGGAGTAGTCCTGCAGATGTTCCATAGCTTCAATAGAAAACCCCATTTTTTTGTCATATTTCTTGCAATAATAATCCAAAAAATGATGGGCAAGAACTCCAATATCATCGGGTCTTTCCCGCAGGGGCGGTATGTGGATCGGTATTACGTTTAACCTGTAGTACAAATCCGCCCGGAATTCTCCCTGCTGGACCATTTGTTCCAGGTTCCTGTTCGTGGCCGTGATAATTCTCACATCAATGGAGATTTGGTTATTCCCGCCAATTCTTTCTATATACCTTTCCTGGATAAAACGCAATAGCTTAACCTGCGTGCTATGTGACAGGTCGCCTATTTCATCCAAAAAAAGAGTTCCTCCGTTTGCCATTTCAATTTTCCCGGTTTTTCCGGAGGTGCGCGCTCCGGTAAATGCTCCGGGATTGTAACCAAACAACTCGGATTCGATGAGGTTTTCAGGTATGGTACCACAGTTCACTGCCACATAAGGGTGATCGCGACGCTTGCTGGCATCGTGAATTGCTCGTGCAAGGAGCTCTTTCCCTACGCCTGTCTCTCCCCTGAGCATCACAGTTGCATCCGATTTAGCAACCTTTGCCGATAGGCTTAAACAGTTCAGTAACTTGGGAGCTTCACCGACTATATTCTGAAAGCCTGATGGGAGACTGCTTCTGGTAATATTACGGGATGGTTTGTCCTGGCTGATGGAAAGAATAGGGCTGAGGCGGACGTTAAGCTTGTAAACAGGGGTTATGTTCCCTATAGCGGCGACGGCTATTGTTTCCCCTTTGTCGTCCTTCATGGGAAGAAAACTGGCCACGACATTGTAGCCCAACGTCTCGTTAAAATGTTCTTCGTTTTTAATAAGTTCACCTTTACGGAGCACTTGCAGGAGCTTGTCGTTGGGGTATTTTTTGTTGAGGTCGCGTCCCACCAAGCGCTCTCTTTTTGTCCCTACCTGCTGTTCATACCCTTCGTTTATATAAATAATTGTCCCTTCCTTATCAATGATGATGACCGGATCGTTAATCATATCCAAGATTGTGCTCAGATGTTTTTCTATGATATTCCGGTAGCTGTTGTTTTTTTCAAGCACAAATATCACTCCCTGTCAGCATATGCACTAATTACCAGAAGCCTGCTGCAAAATAAAAATAAAAACACAATCTAAGGAATTTTTTTTACTCACCGTTACTTATTTTGACAGAAAAGAATTAAGTGCTTATGTTTCTTATTTTCATTACCCCCTTCAATGTCTATTTTACCAAAGATTATCTTTATTGTAAACAGAAATGTACTTTTTTTAAACAAAAAAATACAGGTAATTCAATCTTCGCTGCCTGAGAGACAAAACGGTTTTTGTAAAGAAGCTATTTTCCGGTCTTTAAATAAGAATTCCGGATAATGCCGGCCGGTTATAGTGTTGGCATAGAAGTTGCATAAACAATATTTTGGATTAAGCAATTTGTATAGCCGATAGATTTACTGGCAGGGATAGTCGTGAGGAAAATAGATAGCTAACCCCTAAAAAACTACAGTATAGTGGAAGGAGATCATTTAAATGATATTTGAACTGAACGAAGAACAGATGGCTATTCAGAAAATGGCCCGCGATTTTGCGGAGAAGGAAATCATGCCCTATGCCCGGGACCTGGATGAAAAGGAAGAATTCCCCTGGGAAATATTGAGGAAACTTCATTCCGTTGGGCTGCATGATCTGGCTGTGCCGGAAGAGTACGGGGGACCCGGGATTGATAGTTTATCGTATTCTCTCATTATAGAACAGATTGCCCGAGGATGTGCCGGGGTTACGGTCACCTCCAGCGCCAATGGCAATTCTTTGGCCCTTTATCCCCTGCTCATAGGTGGAAATGAGGAGCAAAAACAAAGGTTTTTGCCGACGATTTGCGAAAAAGGGGATCTGGTGAGTTTCAGTCTGACCGAGCCGAATGCGGGATCAGATATCAGCTCAATAGCCACGACTGCCCGTAAAGATGGTAATGATTATATTATCAACGGTACAAAGTGTTTTATTACCAATGCCAGCTATTCCAAGTACCATACCGTATTTGCCAACGTAATAGACGGCAGCGGGACAAAAAAGCTTTCTGTATTTATGCTGGAAGATAGCATGCCCGGGATCATTAAGGGTAAAAAAGAGAAAAAGCTGGGACTGCGTTGTTCTGATACCGCTGAACTGATATTTGAGGACGTCAGGGTGCCCAAAGATAATTTAATCGGGAAAGAGGGGGACGGTTTCAAGCTGGCGATGAAAACACTGGATATGGCCAGGCCCAGCGTGGGGGCGATTTCCCTGGGGATAGCGCAGGCTGCTTTTGAGGCTGCTGTTGAGTATTCCAAAGGCCGCATTCAGTTTGGCAAACCTATCAGCCATAACCAGGGTATCCAGTTCATGCTTGCCGATATGGCTACTAAGATAGAGGCGGCAAGGCTCCTGGTTTACCAGGCCTCCTGGCTGAAGGACAAATTCTATAAGGAGGGGGTGCCTTTTACCGAGAAGGCTGCTTTTGCCAAGGTGTATGCCAGCGACGTAGCCATGCAGGTGACAACAGATGCTGTGCAAATATTCGGCGGCTACGGCTACAGCAGGGAATATATGGTAGAAAAATATATGCGGGATGCAAAAATAATGCAGATATTTGAAGGTACCAACCAGATTCAACGTATTGTCATAGCCCGGCAGGTTTTAGCTTAAGCCCGGTGCTAAAAAATATTTTTTAAGCAAAGCAGGAGATACATTTTAATCATCGAAGTAATTAAATATATGTTATAACTACTATAGCCTATAATAGTCAACGGGCGCTAAACATAGAGGTATACACAGTGGCAGAGTTGTTGTCAAATATAGAAGTGCTCCTGCTTAGTATTGTCAATGAAAAACCTTCATATGCCTATGAAATAGATAAAATTATAGACCTGAAGAATGTGAGGGATTGGGCAAAGATTGGAGTGGCTTCTATTTATCAGGTGTTAAAGAGATTGGAGGAAAAAAATTTAGTTTACTCTAAAAAGGAAAAGGAGGGTAGAATGCCGGAGAGGAAGAGGTATTATATTACCGAAGAGGGCCGGATCGCCCTGAGTGAAGCATCAAAAAGGCTTCTTTCGAATTTCGAACGGTATTACCTCGACTTTAACGTGGGATTGGAAGCCTCCGATCTTTTAACTCCCGGTGAAATAGCCAGTTGTATAGTTAAAAGGCTTGCGAGGGTTCAAACGAACATCCAAAGGATGCGGGAAATGTATGCAGATGAAAAGGTTGCAGCGTTCAAGAAAAAAGCCGTTATTAGAAACCTGACTAGGCTTCGGGAAGCCGAGGAGAATTTCTTGAAAGAATTTCTTCAAGAATTATCAACCGGCGAATATCAGTAATTTAAGAGGATACGAAGGAGGTGGCTTTAAATATGTATTTAAATCATTTTGAATACTATGCACCCAGGACGTCCGGTGAAGCGCTGGATCTGGTTAAACGCCTGGGCAGCAAAGCCAAAGTGCTGGCCGGCGGCACTGATTTACTGATTATGATGAAGGAAAAGCTGATCAAACCGGAATACTTGATTGATATTAATAATGTTCAAGAGTATACCGGTATTACCTATGAACCGGGTAAAGGTGCCGTTATTGGTGCAACGACAAAGATCTCAGAAATCGAACATTCTTCAATCATTAAGGAAAAGTACTATGCCCTTTACCAGGCTGCAGGAGAACTGGGATCGGTTCAGGTAAGAACCATGGCGACTATCGGAGGCAACAGCTGCCATGCTTCACCGGCAGCGGAGACGCCGACACCGCTGGTGGCCCTGGGAGCCAAAGTAGTGCTTAGCAGTGTTTCCGGGGAGAGAGAGATGCCGCTGGAGGATTTCATAACCGGTAACCGGCAGACCGTTCTTGCCGAAGGTGAACTATTGACTAAATTCATCTTACCGGAACCGGCTCAAAAATCAGCCAGCCGTTACTGGTACATCGGCCTTAGAGAGGCCATGGAAATTGATGCGGTGAATATGGCTATCAATATGGTGCTTGATGATGACGGACGTAAGATTAAAGATTTGAAGTTTGTGATGGGTTCTGTTTCCCCCAGGCCTTTAGTATCGGTAGAGGTTCCCGGTATCATGGTAGGGCAGGAGTTTAATACAGAACTAGTTGAAAAAGCGGCTGAAGCTGCGGCAGGTGAAGCCCGGCCTATTTCAGATATTCGTGCTTCAGCAGAATACCGGCGTGAAATGGTAGCAGTGCTTGCTCGCAGGCTGCTTCACCAGGTTTATGAAGCCGCGAGGGAGGTATAACTAATGAAACAACAGCTCATTGAGTTAAATATTAACGGCCGGGTTTATGAAGTGCCTGTTTACCCCAGGGATCTGCTTGCCGACGTTATCAGGAACAAAGTAGGTCTGACAGGTACCAAAAAAGGCTGTGGGCAGGGAGACTGTGGTGCCTGTACCGTCTTAATTGACGGCAAGCCGGTGTTATCCTGTTTAACTTTGGCGATATCCTGCCAGGGTAAACAGATTACCACGATTGAAGGATTGGTGGATAATAGCGGCAGGCTCCATCCGATACAACAGGCTTTTGTTGATAAAGGAGCTGTGCAGTGCGGTTTTTGTACACCGGGAATGATTCTTTCGTCGAAAGCATTGCTGGATAGAAATCCAAATCCCAGCGAGTTAGAAATTAAACGTGCAATAGCAGGCAATATTTGCCGCTGTACCGGTTATAAGAAAATAATCGAAGCGATTTTTGCAGCTGGAGAGACTATGTCTTCAGAGGGGGTGAAGTAATGAATAAGAATTTCACACAGGTAGGGAGAAGTGTGCCGCGTTTAGATGGCCCCGCAAAAGTTAAAGGTGAAGCCCTTTATACAGGAGATATCGTTCTTCCCCGCATGGTTTACGGGAAAATCAAACGCAGTCCATACGCGCATGCGATTATAAAAAATATCGATTACAGCAAAGCTCTCAAGCTGCCGGGTGTTCTGGCGGTGATCACCGGTGATGAGGCACCGAATAAATGGGGTATCGTTCCCCAGACAGCAAACGAAACGGCACTGGCCGTAGGCAAAGTGCGTTTCTACAACGAAGGTGTCGCCGCGGTTGCTGCAATTGATGAGGAGACCGCCGAAGAAGCCCTTGATTTAATTGAGGTAGAATATGAGCCCTTGCCGGTGCTGCTGGACCCCTTTGAATCCATGGAACGTGCCGCTGAAGTGCGTATTCATGACGATGCTCCGGACAATATCCTGCACAAAGGGGAGCAGATATTCGGGGATCCTGATAAGGCTTTTGCTGAATGCGCATATGTTCTGGAAAGGGAATTCCATACTTCCTATGTGAACCACGCCTTTCTAGAACCGCATACATCCCTGGCCAGCTACGATACTCAAAGCGGCAAGCTTCAGCTGTGGTCGAGCACACAGGTGCCACATTACCTGCACCGCCAGCTCTCCATTGTAATGGAGATGCCCATGAACAAGATCCGTGTCATTGTACCGGCGGTCGGCGGCGGTTTTGGGGGCAAAGGTGAGGCCTGCCCTACTGATTTTTGTGCGGCCTTGCTTTCCAGGAAAATCGGCAGGCCGGTTAAAATTACCAACGAGCGCAGTGAGGTATTCGCCACGAATAAAGGGCGGCATCCATGTCACATGAAAATGAAGATCGGCCTGGACAAAGAAGGTTATATTCAGGCTGTAGATTTTGACAATACCCTTGACGGCGGCGCTTATGCGGGTTGGGGGATCGTCGTGATGTTCTATACTGCTTCTATGATCCACCTGCCCTACAAAGTTCCCAATGCACGCGCCAACGTGAGACGTGTCTATACTAACAAACCCACCTGCGGTGCTATGCGCGGTCTTGGCGGAGTTCAGCCCAGGTTCGCCATGGAATGCATGCTGGATGAAATGGCCGAAATGCTCGGCATGAGCCCGTACGAGCTTAAAATGAAAAACGCGGTAGAATCCGGTTATCGCAGTGTGAGCAACCTTCATGTTCCTCATACCGAGTACAAGAAATGCCTGCAGACTGCAGTAGAAAAATCCGGCTACCTGGAAAAGCATGGCAAACTGCCTTTCGGTAAAGGTATTGGATTAGCCGGCGGTTATTATATTTCGGGCACAGCCTATACCCTGTATCAGGCCTATAAGCCGCATACCACGGCGCTAATCCGGGTTGATACCGAGGGAGGAGTAACCGTTCACTGCGCAACTGCCGATATCGGCCAGGGCAGCAATACCGTTATGGCTCAGATGGCTGCCGAGGCGCTGGGGATTCACTTTGAAGATGTGCACGTCGTTACGGGTGATACTGAACTTGGGACATTTGATTTGGGCAGCTTTGCCAGCCGGGTAACCTATGCTGCCGGTGCCGCTATTAAGGAAGCAGCGGAAGAGATTAATCAAAAGTTGAAAGAAGTTGCTGCAGGGATGGTGGGCTGCCGGGCAGATCAACTGGAGATCAAAGATCGCCGGTTTACATCAATATTTGAACCCAGAAAAACAATTGAGTGGGAAAAGGTAGTTGAAACTTATACCAATACGGTTGGGACCCTGACCGGTATCGGTCATTTCTCTCCCCCCCGGCTTAAAGGGATTGACCTCAGCCGTGGCGTGAGAGTCCAGGGAGCCAACATTGGCCACTCTCCGACATTTGGATTTAGCTGCCAGATATGGGAGGTAGATGTTGACCTGGAGACGGGAAAAATCCGGGCAGAGAGGGTTACCGAAGCCGGAGACTGCGGCCAGCCGGTCAACCCGATGAGCGTAGAAGGGCAAGTAGAAGGCTCGATCATGTTTGCGATGGGGCAGGCGTTATATGAAGAAATAAAGCTGGATCCCGATGGGAGGATTATCAACCCTTCCCTGCATGATTATAAGGTGCCGACTCCGCTGGAGCTCCCTGAAATCGACGCCAACATTGTAGATAGTTATGATCCGACTGCTCCTTTTGGGGTGAAGGAATCGGGTGAAGGCCCTGTGCAGCCGACCATTCCGGCGATAGTCAATGCTATCTACGATGCAATTGGGGTAAGGTTTACAGATCTGCCCATAACGCCGGAAAAGGTGCTCAAAGCGCTGAAGGAGAAAAAAGAAGCAGCCGGGAAATAGTATGGAAACAATAAGGGACGCTACTTTAAACAATTTAAACAATGTGATTTTCACTTAGCATTTCAGCCTGTTCCTGTATTTAAGGGCAGTATATAATGGGCGGCGACAGAGAAAATAGCTTACTGTCGCCGCCTATTTATTTAATAATTAATATGTGAAAAACAAATGCTGCTTACCGGTACCGTTTCAGCTCAAGTTTGCCTTTCGAGCTATACGGTTGACTGATGTTTAATATGAAAGATGCTCGGGCAAAAAGGTAGCAATTTGCGGAAAGGCTATTAAAATTGCCAAACAAACTATCTGCGCGATTAGGAACGGCCAGATACCGCCGAAAATTGTTTCCAGGGGTATATCTTTTGCAATTCCTTTGATAATATAAACGTTCATACCTACCGGTGGTGTAATTACTCCCATGGCTACTACCATAACAATTATCACTCCAAACCATATCGGGTCATAACCGAGGGTGGTAACCGCCACAGGATAAAAGATTGGTGTAGTTAGTAAAACCAGAGCCAGGGCATCAATAAAGCAACCCAGTACCAGGTATATAGCGAGTATAATAATGATAATGGCATAAGGGGGTAAGGGCAAACTACCCGCCCAGCTGGCAATTTCAAAAGGAATGCGGCTTACGGCTATAAAGCGGCCAAAGATTACCGCTCCGGTTACCAGAAACATAATCATAGCGGTAGTGCGGGTGGTATCGGCGATCGACATATTAAATTCTTTCCAACCCAGCCGCTTTTCTAGGACTGTCAGTACCAGAACTCCCCCGGCGCCTACAGCCCCCGCTTCGGTAGGAGTGAACCATCCGGCAAACAGGCCTCCCAAGGATATGATAAAAACAACCAAAACTTCCCAGAGGCCTCCGCGGAGTGCAAAAAACCTTTCTTTCCAGCTAAATTTAGGCCCGGCAGGACCAAGAGAGGGATTGTAGAAAGCAAGAATTGAAATAGTAGCCATATATAGCAGCATTAGAAGGATCCCGGGAATGATACCGGCCATAAATAACTTTCCTATGGATTGCTCTGTTGCAATACCATAAACAATAAAGATAACGCTTGGCGGAATTAAAACCCCAAGGGCCCCGCCTGCTGCCACGCTGGCAGTGGAGAGGGCCGGGGCGTATTGATAATTATCCATTTCCGGCAGGGCGATTGCTCCAATAGTAGCTGCTGTAGCTGTATTGGATCCGCAAACTGCTCCGAAAAGTGCACACGTTGCTTGAGTTGCTATTGCCAGCCCTCCGCGAAGGTGTCCGACCAGTTTATAGGCTAAATCATAAAGCCTGGAACCGATCCCTGAGTAAAAAGCAAGAAAACCCATCCAGACAAACATGGGGATTACGCTGAGCGAGTATGAAGAAAAAGTAGAAAAAATATCCTTGGCCACTACTCTAAATGCTGCGGAGGGTGAAGATAAATAACTAAAACCCAGAAAGCCTACTAGGGCCATCGCATAGGCGATTGGCATCCGTAGGATTAATAGAATAAAAAACCCCAGAATGCCAACTATGCCTGCTGCCAGGGGGCTCATGGCTTAACCCCCTTTCTAATAGTCTCTATTAGTTTAAACAGTACTACCAGGGAAAGCATGAAAAGTCCGAAGGTTACAAGATAAATAAAGGGATAAAAGGCCGTTTCCGTCGTTGGAGATACTTCCCCCGAGAGGACCATACTGTAGGCATATTTACCCGTATGCCAGGTGGCCAGGCTTAAGAAGATGAAAGAGATTATCCCCATCACTACATCAATCATATACTGAACTCCGGGTGAACATTTATCAACAATAAAAGTAACTGCTATATGACCGTTTTGAACAGCGCAGTAAGCCAATGAGAGCCCGATTATAAGTGCTGTAAGAAAACCAACATATTCATAGGTGCCCA
>LSQX01289744.1_pt1 | contig 14038 bp, 14 predicted proteins | sample 654561 | NCBI WGS metagenome assembly LSQX01 (sample SAMN04489861, study PRJNA283612) | anaerobic digester metagenome | isolation source: 4 biogas reactors fed with cattle manure at either 37C or 55C with and... | place: Denmark: Kongens Lyngby | collected 2014
CGCTGTGTAATATCCGACAGGTGAACTTCAACTGCTGGCAGGCCAATAGCTTTGAGCGCATCGAGTATAGCAATGCTGGTATGCGTATAAGCAGCGGGGTTTATAATAATGCCGTCAGCATTGAGAAACGCCCCCTGAATGGCATCCACGATTGCCCCTTCATGGTTGCTTTGAAAAAAGCTCATGCTGATTCCATTTTTTGCACCATAATCCCGGAGCAGGTTCTCCAGATCCTGCAGATTCTGACTTCCATAGATATCAGGTTCCCGCAGCCCCAGCAGATTGAGGTTGGGCCCATTGATGACAAGGATGTTAATCATAGCATTGTCTCCGCAATTTCTTTTGCTGTCCGGTCTATCCCGGTGTTCTCAAAAGCCCACTCGCTCCAGGCCGCATATAATGCTTCGCGCTGCTGATAAAGCGCCTCAACCCCACTCGACTGGCTGAGGGGGCGACCGCTTGTAGATAGAAGGTTCAGGTCACGCTTGATCCAGATGATGCGGCTGTTCTGCATTAGAAGCGGAAGGTTTTGCGGCTGAGTCACGACACCGCCGCCGGCCGCTATGATGACGCCGGATAATTTGGATACCTCCCTGAGGATCTCGGTTTCCAAAAGCCGGAAAGCTGCAATCCCTTCTTGTTCGATGATCTTGGGGATGCTTTTACCGGTTTTTTGTTCTATCAGTGTATCACTGTCAAAGATTTGCCGTCCTGTCAGCCGCTTCAAAGATTTGGCAATGGCGGTTTTCCCTGAGCCTGGCATTCCGATGAGAACCAAGTTTCGCATATCTCGTGACAGCTTTTCTGCAATCTCCAGGCTTCTGTCATCTCCGCTGTGCGACAAGTCCCACAGTTCGCTGGCTCGCTGAGCTTGTGCTGCGAGCATCAAAAGCCCGCCTCTGCCCTCGATCCCGAGTTTATCTGCCTGCTGCAATAGCTTGGTGCGGTAAGGGTTGTAAATGAGGTCAATCACCAGCCGGCACTGCCGGAATATAGACAAGGACAAGGGCGCCAAATCGTTATTTGGATACATCCCCAACGGCGTCGTGTTGATAATCAGGGCAGCATCTTTATTATTGTTCAGGTTTTCATAGTGATTTTCACCCGAGCGGGAAATGACAATGCCTTCTATTCCCATATTCCTCAGCACAGCCTGCACTGTTTTTGAACTGCCGCCGCTGCCAAGCACCAAGGCCTTCTTCCCTATAAACCTTTTACTGTCTCCCATAAGTTTTTCAAAACCCCAGGCGTCGGTATTGTCGCCAAACAAACTTCCATCACTTTGCCGGATGACCGTATTGACGCTCCCGATGTCTGCGGCAAGGGGTGAAACTTTGGACAGATAGGTTATTACTTTTTCTTTATAAGGAATGGTGACGTTAAAACCCTTGAAGTGATTTTCCCTCATAAATCCAGGCAGCTCATCCTCTTCAAGTTCAATCAAGCGATAGGGATAGTCACCCAATAGAGCATGTATCGCAGGAGAAAAGCTATGTGATAGCTTTTTCCCCAATAATCCGTACTCTTCCACTAACTGATCTCCAGGTAGCTTCCCAGGTATTTAAACTGTGCACCCAGCCCTTCAACGTCACTGAACAGCTGCATAAATTCGTCACTGTAAACGGACGTCTCTAAATCAAAATAAAACATGAATTCAAAATCGCTGCCTGCTATGGGTCGGCTCTCCAGCTTGTTGAGGTTGATGCCCAGCGCATAGAAGCGGCCAAGTGCATGGTAGAGGGAGCCGGGCTTGTGCGGCAAGGCCATCATGATGCTGCTGCGGTCAGCGCCCGGATAAATCTCCAGATTCTTTGAGATACAAATAAAGCGGGTGAAGTTGGAGCCACTGTCCTGCACAGATGGCTGGAGGATATTGAGCGAATACAGCTCTGCGCAGCTTCGCGATGAGAGCGCTGCGATATCTTTTCTTCCGGACTCAAAAACCAATTTGGCCGCCGTGGCTGTGTTTTCACAGCTGGTAATTTTGACGTTGCCAAGCGACTTGATAAAGCCCTCACACTGCGCCAGAGCCTGCTCATGGGAAATAATCTCTTTGATGTCTGAAATTTTAACACCCGCATTCGCCAATAAATTATGGTCAATTTTCAATCTGGTACTGCGAACAATTGAAAAATTATAGGCCATCATCAAGTCATAAATGCGGTTGACTGAGCCGGCAGTGCTGTTCTCCAGCGGCAGTACGCCATATTGACACAGCCCCATATCGATGGCTGAAAAGACACCTTCAAATGAGTTAAAGAACATCAAATCAGGCATTGCAAACAGCTTTTCTGCCGCCCCTTGTGAATTGGCACCCTCAAGGCCCTGTACAGCAACCCTGCCATGAGTCGGAAACATGGGCGGCGTATCGCTGATGGCCTTAGAAATGCGCTGCTGCAATTCATTGCTGTGCTGCGTCTCTTCGCTTTGTTTGGAGCGGCTGAGTTCAAACAGCATGGTGTATAAGCGCTGTGTGTAGTTGCGCAGTTCAGGCTTTACCAATTCACCGACAGCTTTTAGCTTATCCCTCTCACGGGCGGGGTCATGAATAGGCAAGTGTTTGGCTGCCTTGTGCTGTGCTATCTCACTGGACAAGGTCATGCGCTCTTGGAACAGCTCAACCAGCTGCCCATCAATACGATCTATTTCCTGCCTGTAATCACTCAGTTCCATAACTTTTCTCCTTTAAAATATCAAGATACAAATCGTAAATGGCAAGTGCTGCCACTGCCTCCACCACAGGGACTGCACGCGGCACAATGCAGGGATCATGCCTGCCCTTGAGGCTCAATTCCGCATTTTTCCCTGTGCTCAGGTCAACCGTTTGCTGGGGTAAAAAGATGGAAGCTGTTGGCTTGACCGAAACTCTGAAAATAAGTGGCATGCCGGTGGCCAGGCCGCCCAGTACACCGCCATGGCGGTTGCTGACTGTTACCACTCTGCCGTTTTCATCAAAAGTATAAGAGTCATTGTGCTGGCTCCCCCGCATCTTTGAGGCAGCAAAACCTGAACCGAATTCGATGCCTCGAATAGCCGGGATGCCAAAAATAGCCTTTGCCATGACATTTTCAATGCCATCAAACATCGGCTGACCAAGCCCGACAGGCAGTCCTGTCACAGCGCATTCAATGATGCCGCCAACTGAATCAAGTTCTAGCCTTGCGTCATCAATCAGCTTGGCCATCCTCTCACCTGCTTCTTCATCAAGCACTCTCAGATAACCCTTTGACAAGGCATCAAACTGAGGTGCCATGGGGTCAAAGGGAGTGTCGTCCACTTCTCCCACACTTTGTATATGCGCTCCAACTTGAATGCCTTTTTCTTCAAGAATCTGCAGCACGATGCCTCCTGCCATACACAGCGGCGCTGTCAGCCTGCCCGAGAAATGTCCTCCGCCGGCTGCGTCGCCAAAACCCTTGTACTTGACAGAGGCCGGGTAGTCTGAATGGCCGGGCCTGGGTGTTTGCTTTAAGCCCTGATAATCAGATGACCTTTTATCGATATTTTTAATGAACATGCACAGCGGTGCACCGCATAGCCTGCCCTCTGCAAGGCCTGACAGCACATCAAACAGATCTGCCTCTCTGCGCTGCGTCCCTAAAAGGTTCTGTCCGGGCTGCCGGCGGCGCATGAAAGCGCGAAGACGCTCCATATCCGGCGCAAAGCCTGCGGGCAGGCCGTCTACCACCACACCGATACCCGGAGCATGGGACTGGCCAAACACACTTACTTTAAAGTTCTGTCCAAACACGCTCGCCATCTGCTATTCCTCCTTCTCCACTTTCATGCCTAGGGCTGCCAAGTCTTCAAAAAAATGCGGATACGATTTGCTGACCGCCTGAGCCCCCTCGATGGTCACATCCTGCTCACACAATACCGCTGCACAGGCTGCCATCATGACAATGCGGTGATCGCCGTGTCCTTGACATAAGCCGCCCTGCAAAAGACCGCTGCCTTGGATGCGAATGACATCATCTTCTAGGCTGACATCTCCTCCCAGTGCTTTGAGCGTCTGCGTGATGCTGACAGCCCGGTCGCTTTCTTTAAGCCGCAAGCGAGCAATGTTAGAGATAATCGTCTCACCCTTCGCTGCCAGTCCCAGCAAAGCAATCTCGGGGGCCAGGTCCGGGGTGGCATCGATATCAATGATGCAGCCATGAAGCTTGCTTTTCTCAACGGTAACGACGCCATCTGACAAAGCGATCACACCGCCAAAGCGCTTCAGCATATCCATGATGGCCTTATCGCCCTGTGGGGAGTCTACATTCAGTCCGCTCATGCTCAAACTACTCCCACCGGCTGCCGCGGCACTCAGCCAAAAAGCTGCGTTGGACCAGTCTCCTTCCGCGTGTAACTCACCGAGTGACTGATATCTTTGCCCATAAGGCACAACGATGCGATTTTTATCCCTAAAAGGTTGAACTGAAAACTGCTTTTGCGCCGCCATGGTGATATCTGTATAGGCAGCCGACTGCAGTGGGGTACTCATTGTGATCGTAACATCATTTTCTATTAAAGGGGCGCAAAGCATCAGCCCGGTGATAAACTGCGAGCTGATGTTGCCGGCAATCTCATAGTTCGGTGCGGATAGTTTGCCCTCAATACTGACAAACTCACTGCCTATGCCGCTGACTTTGATGCCACTCTTATTCAGCAAATCATAAAATATTCCCATCGGCCGCTGGGGCAGCCTGCCCTGCAGGCGAAAAGTAAACCTGCCCCCTAAGGCTGCGGCTACAGGCAAAAGAAAACGATACGTAGAGCCGCTCTCACCGCAGTCAATCGAAGTTTCCTCGCTGGGTTTTCTGGGATGAACGATAAAATATCCATCCTCATAGCCTATATCTGCGCAAAGTGCACGAAGGCCCTCCGCAGTGCAGGCAATGTCTTCCGACACATCCTTACAGGCTATTCTTGTTGGCTGCTGTGACAGGGCAGCGCAGATCAGCAAACGGTGCGCATGAGATTTGGATGATATTGCCTCGATGTGACCAGAAACTATGCCGGGCTTTATGCTTACCTTCATAAACTGAGCCCAAGTTTTAGTACCTCATAGGCCTCAGACAGCGGCAGGCTGTGCAACTGGCAGTCTCCCATGGCATGCATCATGACCAGGGTGATATCGCCATGCTGGCGCTTCTTGTCCAGCAGCATCGCCTCAAATATGTCATCCGCACCATAAGGGCAGTCTGTTGGTAAACCCAGAACCCGGATCATGCCAATCAGCCTTCCCGCGTCTTCTTGTAAACAGAACTTCATCCTTTGGCTGGCATTTGCCATGATCGCCATCCCAATGGCCACGGCACTACCGTGAGACAGGCAATATTTGCTCAATCTTTCGATGGCATGGCCAAAACTATGCCCGAAATTCAGCAGCTGGCGCTCACCTTTATCCCGTTCATCCCTTGACACAAGACCTTTCTTAATGCTGATGCATCGGCTGATCACACTCTCTTCTTCGCTGAGGTCATAAGGCAGCATGTCATAAAGCCCTGCATCGCAAATCGCTGCGTACTTTATCACTTCCGCCAGGCCATCCCGATAGATATCTTCAGGCAGGCTGCGCAGCAGATCAGTGTCTATGATCGTCATAAAAGGCTGCCAAAAAGCACCCACCAAGTTCTTCCCCTGCGGGAGGTCAATGCCTGTTTTTCCTCCGACGGACGAATCCACACAGGCGAGCAAAGTGGTGGGAATCTGTACAACCTGTACACCACGGAGATAAGCAGACGCTGCAAACCCTGCGATATCGCCGACCACCCCGCCGCCCAGTGCCACCACTGTATCACTGCGCGTAAACTGGCGGTCTGCCAAAAAGCCTACAATGCGGCCAAAATTATCCAGATTTTTAGAAGCTTCGCCAGGTATTATATTGTGGAAGTAAGGGTCAAACCCTTCCATCTCCAGCATATCCTGAAGCTGCGGACCATATAAGGCAGAAACTGTTTCATCGCTGATGATGGCGACCTTACCCTTAAGGCCTGCCTCTTTCATCAGCGCACCTGCCTGCTTAAAAAGGCCTCTTCCGATCTTAATTTTGTTCATGCGCCCTTCCCATCTATCTGTTCTTTGCATCGCTTGCCTTCTTCAAGCAGACTGCACAATTTGACTGCGTCACCTGCCGCAAGCGCCTGCTTATAGTCTAATAATTCTTTTATCAAAAGATCAATTTCATTGCTTAAGTGATCGGCATTTTGCATAAAAAGGTCCGTCCACATAGGCGCGTTGAGCCAGGCCACACGGGTCAAATCCTTGTAACTTCCCGCTGATATCCCCTTGTGTCCCAAAGCCGTGGGACTTTTAATAAAGGCATTGGATACCACATGGGCCAGCTGTGAGGTAAAGGCGATGATCCGGTCGTGCTCCTGTGCTGAGGTGATGGCTATCCCTTTAAAGCCTGCCGGTGCCAGTGCGATACGGATGCGCTCTAGTAATTTCATGTCATCAAACTCTTTTGGCACGATCACCATGGGAGCATTTTTAAATAAATCCGCCCTGCTGTACGCAAAGCCTGAAAACTGCGTCCCGGCCATAGGGTGGCCGCCTGCAAAGGTAAAGCCATACTGCCAGGCCAAGTCAAAGCCAACCTCACAGATGTCCCGCTTGGTGCCGCAGCAGTCAATCACCAGATTTTCACTGGTCAGATTTGGCGCAACATTTCTTAGGTAATCTATTGCAGCTGATGGGTTAACGGCAATCAAGATCAACTCGCAGCCTGCGGCGTTTTCCATCGTGAGCTCTCCCTGGACAGCGCCCTCCACCTGCGCGATGGACAGCACACTCTGGTCAAGATCATAAGCCAGTACTTCATAACCACCCGCTTTGCTGTAAGCCTTGGCAAGTGAGCCCCCGATTAATCCTAAGCCAACGATGCCTATCCTCATGCGAGTATCACCTCGCGAATTTTGCGAACACGCTGCATCAAGTCATCAAACTGCTCAGGGCGAAGCGACTGTGCCCCATCGCTGAGCGCATGTTCAGGGTCCGGATGAACTTCAATCATCAGGCCATCGGCACCTGCTGCAACAGCAGCCAGAGCCATCGGCAGTACCAGACTTGCTTTGCCGGTACCATGGCTCGGGTCGGCAATCACCGGCAGGTGAGTGAGTTCGTGCAGCATGGGAATGGCCGACAAGTCCAGCGTATTGCGGGTATAGGTTTCAAAGGTTCGAATGCCTCTCTCGCAGAGAATGATCTTTTCATTGCCGCCTGCCATCACATATTCAGCGCTCATCAGCAGTTCTTTGAGGGTGTTGGCAAGGCCTCGCTTGATTAATATCGCTTTATTTGTTCGGCCCAGTTCTTTGAGCAGATCAAAGTTTTGCATGTTGCGGGCCCCCACCTGAATGATATCCACATCCTCAAACAAAGGCAGGTCGTTGGCGTTCATGATCTCTGTGACAATTGGCTGGCCTGTCACTTCTTTTACCCGCCTTAAAATATTCAGGCCCTCACCATGCAAACCCTGGAAGTCATAGGGCGATGTGCGCGGCTTAAACGCGCCGCCGCGCAAAAGGTTGCCGCCGGCAGCCTTGATGCGCTGGCCTACGCCCAGCATCTGCTCATCTGATTCAACTGAACAAGGGCCGGCAATTACTTCGAAATGGCCGCCGCCTATCTTGAAGCCGCCACCCACATCAATGACACTGTCCTGCGAATGGAATTTTCGGTTGGCGTTTTTGAATGGCTCGGTGACCCTCTTCACCGACTCGATAATGGACAAACTTTCAAGCAAGTTAATATCCACCTTGGTTGTATCGCCAATCAGTCCGATAATACATTGGAACTGTCCCTGAGAAACATGTACTTCCAAGCCCATGCTGCGAAACCATTCACAGAGGCTATCCCGTTGTTTTTCGCTTGTCCCCGCTTTTAAAATTGCTATCATAATTATCTCTCCCTAAAAAAATCGCCGCACAGGTGATTCTGTGCGGCGGCTGTTATCTCTTTTTGGGCCTAGGCCCAAACGCTACAAAAATCACTCTTACCTTAAGATGCTAAAGTAAAAGTAATATGCTCCAAACTTCAAGCCAGACAGTGTGTTCATGGTATTTCCTTTCACAATCTGTGTCAAATGACTATAGCATCGCTTGATTAAAGCTGTCAAGGAAAAGCACTGTTCAGAATGTTTATACATTGTTTCTTGTGTTTTAACTGTACTTTGTTATAATTGACTTAACAAGTAAAAAGTGAGGACTTTGTATGAAATATTGTATGCTCATCCAGACACCTCTGGGCAGCATGGCTGCCGTTGATACAGATGGTGCCTTAAGCAATCTGATCTTTGCAAACACTGCGCCGGCTGATTGTAAAATTGAACAAACGCCTCTTCTTTTGGAAACTGCTAAGCAGATGGACGAGTACTTCTCGGGTGAAAGAAGCGACTTTGACCTCCCCTTAACGCCATCCGGGACACCTTTCCAGGTGAAGGTCTGGGAGGCTCTGCGCCTGATTCCCTACGGCGAAACCTGCAGTTACCGCGATATTGCCATCAAAATTGGCCATCCGCTGGCCTGCAGGGCCATTGGCGGCGCCAACCATCGCAACCCGCTTTGGATCGTCATACCCTGCCACCGTGTCATCGGCGCAGACGGCAGCCTGACCGGCTATGGCGGAGGGCTCGATGTAAAAACAGCGCTTCTGAAGCTTGAAAAGGATAGAATGGCCATATGAAATATCGCTCTGTCTTTGATATCATAGGACCAGTTATGGTCGGGCCATCCAGTTCTCACACGGCCGGTGCAGTCCGCATCGGCAGGCTATCCAGGGCGCTCTTTGGCCGCGAGCCTCAGCATATCCGGCTTCATTTTTACGGCTCTTTTGCCAAAACCTTCAAAGGACATGCCACCGATGTCGCAGCGCTGGCAGGTGTATTGGGCTTTGAGATGGATGATCCCCGCATACCCGAGGCCAAGGTCATGGCAGAAGATAAGGGCATTACAGTCGAATATATCGCTGAAGAAGCAGTCCCTGTTCATCCTAACACCCTGATGGCAGAACTGTGGGATGAACAGGGCAGTATAACTGCAACCGGCCAGTCATTAGGTGGCGGCCTGGTGCAGATAACGCAGGTAGATGGTTTTAGCCTGGGCCTGAGCGGAGAGTCACCGGCACTGCTCATCTTCCATAAAGATATGTATGGCACCATCGCCTCCATCACCCAGCTGTTAGCCAATGCGCGCATCAACATCAATCACATGGAAGTCTCCAGAAAAGACAGGGGGCAGACTGCCCTGATGGTCATAGAAACCGATGAGTGGGTGGAGCCTGCCGTCATTGATCTGATGAATGCGCAGGATAATGTATACAAAATCATCAAGCTGGAGCTATAAAGGAGCCATATGTTCAAAAATATTAGTGAACTGACAGAGCAGGCAAAAGGCAAGGGCATTGCGGCTGTGATGATCGACAACGAAGTGGAAGTCACCGGCAAAAGCCGTAAAGATATTTTAGCGCTGATGGCCAAACAATATCAGGTCATGAAAACCTCTGTCAAACAGGGCTTACTGGGCGTACGCTCTAAAAGCGGGCTGTGCGGAGGTGACGCAAAGCTAATGGATGATTATATTAAGCAAGGCCCAAAGCTGACAGATGCCTGCTTTATCAAGGCCATCAGCTACGCTGTGTCTGTCAATGAGGTCAACGCCTCCATGGGCATCGTCTGCGCGTCGCCTACTGCCGGATCCTGCGGTGTACTGCCCGGCGTGCTCGTTGCAGCACAGGAGAAGTTAGACAAATCAGATGATGAAATGACCCTTGCACTTTTTACAGCAGGAGCCATCGGCTATGTGATTGCCAACAACGCTTTTGTATCAGGCGCACAAGGCGGCTGTCAGGCTGAGATAGGCTCTGCGGCAGCGATGGCAGCTGCGGCTGTGTGCGAACTGGCAGGCGGCAATCCACAGCAATCCGCCCATGCTGCCGCCATGGCCCTAAAGAACATGCTGGGCCTTCCCTGTGATCCGCTGGCAGGTTTGGTAGAGGTCCCCTGCATCAAACGCAATGCCGGAGGAGCCGCCAACGCCCTGGCCGCTGCCGAAATGGCGCTGGCAGGCGTTGAAAGCCGGGTGCCCTGTGATGAGGTCATCGAAGCGATGTATCAAATCGGGCTTGGGATGTCCCCCTCTCTCAAAGAAACAGCGCAGGGCGGTCTGGCTGCCACGCCAACCGGCATTGAATGGAAGAGATTGCTGTGGCACAATGATTAGAGTTCACATAATTTGTGATTGATTTATATTGATTCTTTACGAAGAGGAGACTGTTATATGGCTATAGCGGTCTCTTTTTGTTTTGAATAAATGCCTGCAAATTAGACTGGTCTTTTTCTGTTTCAATGAATATAAAAAAATACAAGCTTTCCCTTCCTAATACCAAAATTATACATTAAATTGATTGTTTACACATGATGCTTACAAATGTTATAATATGCATATGAATAAATGGTAAATGAAAAGCCCTCAAGTGTCTTGAGAACAGTGTGTTATTTTGATCCCAACTTATTTTGTACCCTGCACAGCACGATTGCTGTGTGAAAATAACTAGGAGGTATCTCTATGAAGAAGACCGTGGCTCTCTTTCTGGCTCTACTGATGCTGCTCAGCCTTGGCGCACTGAACGTCTTTGCTGAAGATCCCATTGAGATTTCCCTTTACTACTCTGACAATGCAACGCTTCCTTTCAGGGCCGACTGGCCTATGCTGGTTCTCCTACAGGAAAAGTATAATGTGAAACTGAATGTTGAACCCATCCCGATTGCCGACTATGGCACCAAGGTCGGCCTGGCATTGAGCACCGGCGAGAATGCCCCTGATGTCATTCTTGGTTCAAGCACAGGCGGTGCCAACGCCTCCCTGGCACTCAACGGGGCCATTGTCCCCATCAGCGACTACGCTGAGTGGACACCCAACTTCAACGCCCGTGTAGAGGAATTTGGCCTGGAAAACAATGTCGAAAGGCTGAAGCTCAGCGATGGAAAACGTTATTACCTGCCAGCAGTATATGACAAGCCTTTCTACGACGGCGGCTTGATTCTGCGCGAAGATTTCCTTAAAGAAAAAGGCATGGAAGCCCCCAAGACGTTTGATGACCTCTATGAAATACTTAAAGCCTACAAAGAAGCTCACCCCGAATCCTACCCGCTGACAACCATTGTTGCGCCGCGCGTGCTCTACCGCATGACGATGCCTTCATTTGGTATGTCAGTTGGTTTAAACAGTGCAACAGGCACCAACACCCTCTCCTGGAATTATGAGGATAATGAGTACTTTGCAGGCGCTATCAGCGAGCAATACAAAAGTTATGTAACTTTCTTAAACAAGCTTTATACTGAAGGCCTGCTTGATCCCGAAATGACACAGGATGCCACTTCCACTTCCCAGAAACTGGCAACCGGCGCTGCGATAGCCACCTATGGCTACTATGACCAGATTGGCGGATGGGAACAAAGCTCTTCCATAGACGGCATGAAGCTGCAAATGTACCCGCCGATGGAAGGCCCAGGAGGCGCGCACCATCAGCCCAAGAACCCTGTGGCCGGCGGCATCCTCTTCCCGATTAATACAGCAAAACGGGCAGACTTTGAACAGGTCGTCCGTAAAATTGATGAAGTTTTCTTTTCTGAGGAAGCCGCCTCCATCTGGTGCATCGGTGAGGAAGGCCTCACCTACACCATGGACGGTGATAAAATCGTCTATTCAGACGAAATCCTCGCTTCCAAAGACGGCATTTATAAATACATGCAAAACGCTTACGGCTGCGGTGCCGATGGGCTGCAGTTAGTTTGGTATAACGCACGTGAAATGACCAAGTATGACGAGAACTACGCAGAAATCAATGCGCAAGTAGCGGCCATGAAAGATGCAATCCAGTATGTCCCTCCCGGCCCTTCCTTTGATGATATGACAGCCGAAGATGCATCCTTGCTCCAGACCACCCTGTCCGACGCGTTTGAAGTATGGAATGATGCTTTCATCACCGGCAAAAAATCCCTTGAAAAAGATTGGGATGCTTATGTACAGGAGATGAAAGACAAAGGAATCGAAAAATTCCTTGGCATTTACAACGACAACAAGAAATAAAAGGCTTTGACAGGGCTGTTGAGTACAGCCCTGTCTTTTTTAAAGGCGGAATAATGCTAAAAGAAATGAAAATAAACAAAAAAATACATCGAAACCATACTAATTGGTCACGATATTTAAGGGTGCATTGGGCCCTCTATGTAATGATGCTTCTGCCGCTGGCGCATTTTATTTTGTTTAAATACTTCCCTATGTTTGGGAACATATTGGCTTTCAGGCGTTTTAAGCCGCTCACCGGTCCTTACGGTGTATCTTGGGTCGGCCTGCGATATTTTAAACAGTTCATGGGCCAGCCTGATTTTTGGCGGGCATTCTTCAATACCCTCACGCTTTCTGTCACCAACCTCGTCATTAACTTTCCAATTCCCATCATCTTTGCAATTCTTTTAAATGAATTGCGTAACCTGCGCTTTAAAAAGCTAGTCCAGACAGTCAGCTATATGCCGCGCTTTGTTTCAACTGTGGTAGTCATCTCAATCTTGACAGAACTGCTCTCACCTTCCAGCGGTGCGCTCAACAGGCTTATACAGAGCATCACAGGCCACGCGCCTATTTACTATATGAACGAGGCTCAGTACTTCAGGCCCATGTATATCCTCACTGATATGTGGCAGTATACCGGGTGGAGCGCTATTATTTACCTTGCAGCAATCACCGGCGTAAACGCAGATTTATTTGAGGCAGCCAGAATAGACGGTGCCAACCGTTTTCAGCAGATTTTGTATATTACCTTGCCCACCATCATGCCAACCATCATGGTGATGTTCATTCTGAAAGTCGGATATTTAATGTCACTGGGTTTTGAAAAGGTGCTGCTCATGTATACACCTTCTAATTCAATGGTCAGCGATATTATTGATACCTATGTGTACCGCATGGGCTTTCAGTCAAGTGCCAACCAGTACTCTTATGCCACAGCGATTGGACTGTTCTCAGGTATCATCGGACTGGTTCTTGTGACCTCCTCCAATCTGCTAAGCCGCCGTCTGACAGGTGAAAGCATCTATTGATATGAGCAAAATAAAGGTGAAAAAGCAAGAAATAAATCAAATACACGACAAAAGCCCCGTGCTGGATTTTTTCATTTACCTGGTCATGGGGTTTGTTCTCATCGCTTGTGTGCTGCCGTTTTTGTATATTATCGCGATGTCTCTCTCCTCATCAAGTGCCATCCTCAACAATAAGGTATCCATCTGGCCCATTGGCATTAACTCTGATGCTTACAAACAGATTTTTTCCTACCCTAATTTTTTCCGCGCATATAAAAACACCATCACCTATACTTTTTTTGGCAGCCTGATTTCACTAACTTTAATGACCTTGTTCGCTTATCCTTTAAGCAAACCGCGTTTGCGCGGGCAGAAGTTTGTGATGAAGCTGATTATCTTTTCGATGTTCTTTTCAGGCGGGCTGATCCCCAACTTTTTGCTGATCTCCAGCCTGGGGCTGACAGGAACTGTTTATGGGATGATTATCCCTTTTGCCATCAATCAATTCAATCTGATTATTCTGATTAATTTTTTCAGAAGCCTGCCTGAAGAGCTGGAGGAAGCCGCGCGAATCGACGGGCTGGGCTACTTTGGCATATGGCTTCGCATCCTGCTGCCGCTATCGACAGCGGCCATTGCAACCATTGGATTGTATACAGCTGTATTTTTCTGGAATGACTGGTTTTTTGCTTTGATTTATCTTGACAGCGTACGCTACCCTGTGATGCTGCTGCTTCGCAACATTGTCAATGGCACCACCATGGTTGGTGAAGCAGGCGGTGTGGGCGAAAAAGCTTCAGTCGCCATCGCAGTCAAGTCTGCTGTCATCATTACTTCAACTTTGCCGATCATTCTTCTGTATCCTTTTTTGCAAAAATACTTTGTTAAAGGTTTGCTGGTGGGCGCCGTCAAAGGCTAAAACAATAACTATAAATAAGTTTCCCTGGCCATATCCGCAGCCCCCCAGGCTGC
>LSQX01394127.1_pt1 | contig 14038 bp, 8 predicted proteins | sample 654561 | NCBI WGS metagenome assembly LSQX01 (sample SAMN04489861, study PRJNA283612) | anaerobic digester metagenome | isolation source: 4 biogas reactors fed with cattle manure at either 37C or 55C with and... | place: Denmark: Kongens Lyngby | collected 2014
GTTGTTGTGGGACTGGTGGTTTTGGCTGTTGTAGTGGATGCGTCTGTCAGCTCAATTGTGCGGGAGGCACCGGCTGAGACGGTATTCCCGTCAACCCCATCACTTGCAGAAGTAATCTTGATCGTGACTGATCCTTTTGCGATGACCTTAAACTGAAGATACAGAATCTTATCTGCGGACACGCCATCACCGTAATGAATAACTCCAACCTTAAGTGGTGATTTCGCCCCACTTGCGGACTCAGGAAGTACCTTATCAGCGACGTTAGACGCCTTACTAATCCCGGTTAATTGAATTAAATTATTATCATATGTAATGTCAAAATCTGAACTTCTCGTTTTTTCGGCTGGACTAAACCCAAGCGTAACAGTGAAACTCTGTCCAATTTGTGCTTCTTTTGGTCCTGAAATAGTTGCCTGCCGGCTAGCGGCCGACACCGGGATCGCAGGTAAGACCGCTAATAAGACAATTCCGACAATGATAAAAAATACGATTTGTTTTTTTATTTTCATATTGGTTGTTAGATCACTTTCACGCTACCACGACAACAGCTGGAGGCACCATAGTTCTACTGTTTTCGCATTATTTCAAATCAGTTCTGCTCGATTATTTTTCCTTTGTACATGGCGTCAATAACCTTTGACAGATCAATCGAGTTTACTGTCCCATCGCGATTGGCATCGAGAGCTTCATTCTGAGCCGAACTCCACCTCTCCCCTTTGTACATCGCATCGATGATATAAGATAAATCAACTGAGTTAATCTTTCCATCCCCATTGGCATCCCCATAAATCACCACATAGTAAGTCTCCACGGGATCCTTGACCCCCTCATAGAAGACATTGATCTTGGTGCCGGTACCGACCGTGGTGTCTGCGGAGACCTCCTTGCCTGCCAGGTTGGTCACCTTGGCGCTGTAGCCGGCAGGGAGATCCAGACCCGCGACAATCTTGTCCGCTTTATTTCTTCCGTCTCCCGGCCAGGCGTTCGAGATCATATTATTGGTCAGCTTATAGTCATTCGTCGGATTGACTGTTAAGGCCGGTGCCCCGGTTGGGGGTTTGCCCGTAAAATTGATGTTGAGGGTGTAAGTGCGTATATGGCCGCTTTGGGAGACCGCCTGAACACTGATCTTGTTCATGCCTCCCTGCAGCTTGATTGCTCCCGCATTTTTGACCGTGCACTTGGAATGATAAGGTGTCCCCTTGATGGTCAGGCTGTTGTCAGTGCCATTAACGGTCAGGTTGTATTCATACTTCTCAGGATGAAAAGCCGGGCTCAGTTGGCCTTTGGAGACTGTAAGTGATTTCAGCCAATTATTACGGCTCAGATCGTCACTGGGATAGGGGCTGACCTCGTCAGGCAAATCCTTCATGACCGGAATCTTGAAGGTGAACGGACTTGAGAGCAGGTCATGCTCAAGGTAGGTGTAAAAGACCCGTCCCGACTCATTGGCAGGCGCCGCGATATTGCCCATGTACTGGTGCCAGTAAGTGCCGCTCAGGCTGCCGTCCATGTGGAATTTCTGTGAATAGGACGTATCCTGGCCATAGGCAATGTAACCGCTGTCAATCCACTTGGCCCCGCCGACGATGGCGCGCCATTGGTTGTCCCAGGGCAGCAGATATTTTTCCCTCTCCGTGTCTGTGGGTCCATCGCTATTCTTTCCGTACTTCGCGTATCTCAGACCGCTTGAGATCGGGCTTGATCCGGCTGTGGCCCCGATATTATAGAAGTTGTAGATGCTTTCATAACCTACATCGCGTTTATCGGTCAGCACTGAATCGGACCCGTTCCTGCTCACTTCCGTCAGGCAGCGTTGTGCAAGGAAATAGGGGTTGACGCCTGTGATTTGGGCGGCATCCATGAATATTTCGGGATAGGTCATGCTCCGGTTCTGTCCGTTCAGATCCACGAAGCTGATCCGTTCCCCCTTGTCCATGAAGGTGCCTGTCAAAATCTCAGTAACTGCCTCGATGGTGTGGATGTTGGGGTCGTATGAGAGCTGTTCGAACTGGAAGATGGAACTCTCCTCAAGGAAGTTGCGGGGGTCCATCGAATAGGCCAGATACTCACGACTGGCCCTGTACCAGCCTCCCGCGTCGTAGGAAGTCCAGGTGTCCGTCTTGTAGTCGTAGCCTGGGGTCGCGTAAAGGCGATGACTCAATACCGAATACTGGGTCACAAGACTTCGGGCCGGCACTTTGGGATCTGACTGGATGTTAAGCGCCTTGGTGAAAGACAGCGTTTCGTTTGTCTTCTTGTAGGTGTCCTCGTCAATCAGATGAACCGCCTGAAAAACCCACTTGGGATAAACCTTATGGAGGCGCCGAAGCGCGGGTTTATAGCTTTCGGGAAATTTCTGGCTGGTCAGATGGGCCTCAAAGGCCGGATCCAGGGGGATGTTCCCCGGGTCAACCGGCGTCGCGGTCAGATTGACCAGCTTGGAATGCACATAACCCAGCCGGTTGCTCTTGACATCGCGGACATAATACCAATCCGTCGAGGACTGATAGGAGCTCCCCTTGACTCTGGTAAAAACTTCAACCTTGGATCCCTGGAGCAGATAATCCAAGCGGACGGATGCGTTGATGTATGGTTCCGTGCGAAGCGCGCTGCCGTTGGGCGAGGTGGTGTAGCCGATCCGGTTGATGGTCTCCAGGGTGGTGACGGGTGCGGCCTGAACGCCTGCGCCGGGCAGAAACAGTGAGACAAGAAAAAGAAGCAGAACCAATAAGGCGAGTGGGGAGTGAGCCCGCCGTTTTCCGGTAGGGACAAGATCCGGTGCCAATTTTGGTTTTTCCTGGTAATTCACCTGTGCTCCTCAAAAACTATACAATGCCCTAATCGTAAAGCAAGGTCAATTTACAGCCATCATAACCGCAAAAGGCTGATTCTTCCAGCCTTTGGGGCATTCAGCCCCTCCTTTGTCGCCAGACTGTCATTTAATTGTTTGGCAAGCGAAATCTAACCCTTGAGATTGAAGTCAAAATTGATCTCATCCAGAGAGCGGGCGTAAGCGGGAAGGGCGTTCTCCATGAACCAGTCGACCTCAGGGAGATCGAAAGCCCGGATCCTTTCCTCGATCTCAATCTTGGCCAGATCGAACTCCCGGTTGCCGGCCTTCTGCTCATCGATGCATTTAATGTAGGCTGAGAAACCATCGGCTGCCTTGACCAGCAACTTGGCCTCACGGACCATGGGATCGCGGTCATCGGGCATGATCAGCCTTTCGTAATGAGGGAGCAAATCTTCCGGCAGCATGGCCAGGAGCGTCCGGCAGGCATCTTCCTCAATCTGCCTGTAAGACTCCACCATGGGCGCGTTATGGTATTTGACCGGCTTGGGCATATCCCCTGTGATGATTTCGGGAAGATCATGGAACAGCGCCAGGCTGGCGACAAAATCCGGATCCGGACATAGGCGGTCCTCCGCGAAATACTGCCGCCTGACAAGAGCCAGGACGTGGGCGATCACGGCGACATCGTGGGAGTGCTCCTGGATGTTCTCCAGCTCCGTGTTGCGCATCAGGCCCCAGCGGTTGATGTAGCGCATCCGGTGCATCATGGCAAAAAAGTTGGTATTCATTTTCTCAGACTCCGAAAATCATCTTGAACATACGGCTGGCAAAGGGGTCGGTCATGCCGGCGATGTAATCCGCGACAATTCTGACCGGACCCGCCCCCCGTTCAGGATGGCGATTTTTGTAATCGTAGAAGGACTGGGCCGGCGGGCTCTTGTCATCCGGTCCCCTGACCGCCAGGTCCAGATAATAATCAAAGAGTCCTTCAAGTGTATTTCCCACCTGGGCTTCGTAGCGCATGACGCGGGGAGCCGTGTAGATGCGCTCGTAGTTGATGTCGATCAGCTGCTTGAGCGCCCGGCCTGTCCGGTCGCTCATGATAATGGCGTCCTGGCCCAGGCTGTTCGCGATCACGTCCTTGACCAGGGTATCGACCATGGCCGTGTTGTTGTGGCCCAGGGTTGACAGGATGGAGGCCGGCAGTTCCTCAAAGAAAAAGAGGCCGCTACGGGTCGCGTCCTCAATGTCGCGGCCGACGTAAGCGATCCGGTCGGTCAAGCGCACGACGCAGCCCTCCAGCGTAGCGGGCGGATCATGGCGCAGTGATCCGGGGATCAGATCCTCTTCCTTCTTGTCGCGCAGGGGAACCAGCACGAATTCGTCATACCGTTCACCACAGTGGGAGGCGATGCCGTCCCTGACCTCAAAACTCAGATTAAGCCCGTAACGCTGCCCGTGTTCCGACAGGATGTCCACCACACGAAGACCGTGCTGCTCATGACAGAAAGTCAGATCTCCCCCATGCTGTTTCACCAGCCGGTCCAGGCTTTCTTCCCCCGCGTGCCCGTAAGGGGCGTGCCCGATGTCATGGCCCAGCGCGATGGCCCGGATCAGGTCAGTATTGAGTCCCAGTGCCCGTCCGATGGTCTCGGCCAGATAGCTGACATAGAGGACGTGCTCCATCCGGGTACAGACATGGTCATTTTGCGGATCAAAAAAGACCTGGGTTTTATGGCGAAGCCTGCGAAAGGGCAGCGAGTAGAGGATGCGCCCCATATCGCGTTCGTAAATGGTCCTCACCTCACAGGCCTCCTCCGGCCTGATCCGGCCCCGGCTCTCCTCGGCCCGCATGGCGAAAGGAGACAGCAAGGCCGCCTCTGTCTTTTCCTTGCGTTCACGGGTCGTCATGGACGCCGGTCTGTCAACATCAGCACACATAAATCCCTCCCTGCCCGGAGGCGCTGCCCTCAGCCGTCGCGTGAAAGCGCTGACTGGCTGGCCATAAAGCGTTTGGTCACTCCGTTGAAATCAATGGTCAGGATGGCGTCGTCGCCGGTCCTGGTGATGCCCTCAATGGTTCCCGCCCCGAAAGAAACGTGATGGACTGTATCGCCGATTTTGAGCTTGTCGGCATCCAGGGCCGCTGAGGACCGCTTGGGCACCGGCTTGGGACTGAGGCGGGTCACTGCCTTGTAATCCGGCTCCTCTTCAGGATCATCGGTCTTCTTCGGCACGAAGCGCAACCAGGGCGCCGGACTGTCGGCTCCCCATCCGGACGAATCCCGTCGCTCCTCCTGGCTTGGCGCAAACGACGTATAGCCAAAATAACCGGTCTTCTCAACCAGCTCTTCGGGGATGGCCTCCACGAAACGTGAAAGCGGGTTGTATTGGGTAGATCCGAAAAGAAGGCGCGATACCGCCGAGGTAATGATTAATTCCTTCTTGGCCCGGGTAATGGCCACATAGGCCAGCCGCCTCTCCTCCTCGATCCCGTCCGCTTCTTCCTGGGCGCGGATGCTGGGGAAAATATCCTCTTCGGCGCCCACGATGAAGACAGTGTCAAACTCCAGACCCTTGGCATTGTGGATGGTCATCAGGGAGACTGAGGGCGCGTCTTTTTCCTTGTCCTGGTCGCTGTAAAGCGCGGCCCGTTCCAGGAAGAGACGAAGCAGGCCGGCATTGGAATGGTCCGCCAGGTGATCCGTCAACTCCTCAGGCTCGAATTCCCACATGTCATCGATGGCTTCCACCTGCAGCCTTGCCTCAAAATCGATGGCATCCGAGATCAACTCAATCAGGTTCTCCAGGCGGGATTGCGCCTCGAAGTCCCCCTTGGCTTTGAGCGCCTCATAGTGGGCGATCAGGCCAGTGTCCTCCTCCACCTTCCTGATGTATTCAGCAAAGGTCAAACCTTCATCGCTGAGCGCTTCCCGCAGATGATCGATCAGCTTGACGAAGATCATCAGTCTTCCCGCGACCCGGTCCAAACTGGGCTCCCCGCCGGCGATCCTGGCCGCCTCAAAGAGCGAAAGTCCCTCTCTTTCAGCCAAGCCGGCCAGTCTTTCGAGGGTCACGTCCCCGATCCCCCTGCGGGGTTGGTTGACGACACGACGGAAGGCCAGGTCATCTTCAGTGGATTGAATCAGGGCCAGATAGGCGGTCACATCCTTGATCTCCGCCCGGTCATAGAAGCGGGTTCCCCCATAAATCCGGTAATCCAAACCCAATTCCCGGATAGCAAACTCCAGGTTTCTGGAAAGTGCGTTCATCCGGTAAAGAACCGCGATTTCCGGCTTCTCCCCTTTCTTGGCGGCCTGGAAACGCCGCTGGATCCCCCGGGCCACGTAGCGGGCCTCTTCCATGTGGTCAGCCGCCCGGTAAAGTTGGATGGGATCCCCCTCATCAAGCGCGGTCCACAGTGTCTTCGCCTTCCTGCCCTGGTTGTCCTCGATCACGTGGTTAGCCGCCTCCAGGATCTTTTTCGTCGACCGGTAGTTTTGCTCCAGCCTGACCACGGTACAATCAGGAAAATCTTTTTCAAAATCGAGAATGTTGCGGATGGTCGCGCCCCGGAATGAATAGATGGACTGGTCATCGTCCCCAACTACACAAAGATTCCGGTGTCCGGAAGACAGAAGTCTGACCAGTTCGTACTGAACCGCATTGGTATCCTGATACTCATCCACCAGAATGTAACGGAAGCGCTCCCTGTATTGGTCCAGCACAGCCGGATGCTCGCGGAAGAGGCGCAGGGTCTGAGTCAGGATGTCATCAAAGTCCATGGCGTTCTTGTCAAAAAGCGATTTCTGATAGGCCTGGAAGAGTTCTGACCATTTTTTGCCAAAAGCGCCGTAGGAGGCCACCTCATCCACTTCCTCAGGCGTCAGGTCATTGTTCTTGAAATGGCTGACCCGCCTCAGGGCGTCTGCCGGTGACAGCATCCGCTCACTGATCCCCAAGGCCTTGAGCACCTCTGCCATGACCCGCTTCTGATCGTATGAATCAAAGATGGAAAAGCCTGTGCGGTAGCCGAGCAGTTCGGCGTGACGCCGCAGAATCCGCAGCATCATGGCGTGGAAGGTCCCGATCCAGCTGCCCCGGCTCTGGGGGCCAATCAGTTGGATGACCCGCTCCCTCATTTCATCGGCGGCTTTGTTGGTAAAGGTAATGGCCAGGATACGGCCCGGGTGGACGCCTTTTTCTTGAATCAGCCAGGCCACCCGCCGGGTTACGACCCGGGTCTTGCCCGAGCCCGCCCCCGCCAGGATTAAAAGCGGGCCCTCCGTCGTCAGGACGGCCCGCTCTTGTTCAGGATTGAGTTGTTTTAAGAGGACTTGACCCGCCCCCGTTTCATTTTCCAGCAAATTAATACTCCGGCTCCAGTAATCCGTAATCGCCGTCATGGCGCTTGTAGACCGCGCAAACCCGGCCCGTTTCAACCGACAGGAAGAGCAGGAAGGAATGACCCAGCAGCTCCATCTGCAAGACTGCCTCATCCGGCGTCATTTCCGAGATCAAGAAGGCTTTCTTGCGGATGATCCGGAACTCGTCCTCATCCTGATCCTCATCCCCCAGCGCCTCTTCATGTTCGAAGTAGGCTTCCATGTATGAGTAATCTTTCAGCCGCTTTTTCATGCGGGTTTTGTTCTTGCGGATCTGTCCCTCCAGATTGTCGATGGCTTGTTCAACCGCCGACATGGCGTCGGACGCGACGGATTCCGCCCGAAAATATAGGGCCTGGATCTTAAAAGTGACCTCTGCGCGTACCATGGAGCCTTCCGGCTGGAGCTTGACTTCACCTCTGGCGCTATCATCAAAAAAGCGTTCGAACTTGGACATTTTTTGTTCGATCGCCGCTCGTAAGATATCATTGATTCGCATGTCGAGACCGAGGATTTCAATCTTCATAATGGAGCTCCTTTCGTTATTTCGGGCTTGAAACCCTGAAATAACACGTTTTGTTTATTATACAGGATTGATCTAAACTATGAGTCTGTACATGGTACAAAAAACCTTAAGGAAGGTACCATTATGAATAGGAAAATACCCCATCTGACGTGGAGGGCCATCCTCCTCGCCATCCCAGGCTCCATCCTGATTACGGCGTCTTCAACTTACGTTGCCCTTCATGCCAGCGCGCTGCCCTGGCCTACCATTTTCGTGGCGGTGCTCTCATTCGCCTTCATGCGTCTGCTGGGTAAAAGCGACATCAACGAGATCAATGTGGCGGCGACCGGTATGTCGGCGGGCGCCATGGTGGCGGGAGGCCTGGTCTTCACCCTGCCCGGCCTTTTTATCTCAGGCTTGTGGGAGGTGGGAGACAAAACAGTCCCCGCCCAAACCTTCATCAAACAACGCTTCCCCGTGGTCCTGCTCATCGCGCTGGCCGGCGTCATGCTCGGCACCGCTCTTTGCTGGCTGCTGCGCAAGCGGAATATCGAACAGCAGGAGCTCCCCTACCCCATCGGCAAGGCGGCGGCGTCCACTCTTTCCGCAGGCAAAGCCGGTGGATCCCAGGCGCTGGTCCTGGTGATCACGCTGGCAGCGGCCGCGGTACTGACCCTGATGCGCGACCAGTTCGGCCTCTTCCCTGCCATGGTCTCTTTTTCCATTGTGGCCATCCCTTTCACTTTTTCCATGTCGCCCATGGCGGTCGGCATCGGCGGCATGATCGGCTTCTCCTCCACTCTCTATTGGGTGTTGGGAGCGGCCATCACCACCATCGCACGGTTCATCATCACTGAAACCACCCTGCTTCGGCTGATACCCGGCCTGGTCGACAAGATCGGCGAGTGGAATTTCACCGTCGCCATCGCGCTCATGGTGGGATCCGGCGCCGGCACCCTGCTCAATTTCATCTTCGGCTCCTACCGCAAACGCCGTCGCAGCTCATCGGGCAGAACGAGGACAAAGGCCTTCCGGGTCACCGCGCCCAAAGGGATCGGCCTGTTCTCACTGATCCTGGTGGCGGTCGCCTTCGTCATCACCATCCTGACCGGCATGAAGGTGATCCCGGCCCTGCTCACCATGGCCGGCGTGCTCTTCGCGGCCCTCATGTCATCCATCATCACGGGGCAGACCGGCATCAATCCCATGGAAATTTTCGGCATCATCGTACTTCTGGCGGTTCGTGCCCTGGTCAATGTCAGCGCTGAGCATGCCTTCTTCATCGCCGCCATCGTGGCCGTCGCCTGTGGTTACGCGGGTGACATGATGAATGATTATAAGTCCGGTGCTATTCTGAAAACCAACCCCACCGCACAGTTTTTCATCGAACTGATCGGTGGATTCTTCGGAGCCCTGACCGCCTCGGTCGCCTTTTTGGCCATCATTTATTCGGCCGGCGGCGTCGGAGTCCAGGCGGGCCTGCCGGCCGCCCAGGCCCACAGCGTCAGCGCCATGGTCCAGGGCCTCGGCAACCCGGTAATCTTCGCCATCGCCGCCCTGCTTGGCTGTGTCCTGACTCTGTTCTTTGAGATCCCTACCATGATCGTAGGCATCGGCATGATGCTGACCGATTACGGTCTGGCACTTCCGATTTTCCTGGGAGGCATCTTCGAATACCTGTCCCGGTCCCACCTCAAAAAGGACAGCCAGCAGGCCATCCAGATGGGGGCCGCGGGGCTCCTGGGAGGCGAGGGCATCATGGGAACCGTGCTTGCCATCATCGCCATGTTCAGCAGGTAGAGAGGGATCACTTCAAACCCAATCGATCGTAACCTCCTTCATCTTTCCCGCGAGCTAGTCAAAAACAGGAGGCTGTCTCAAAACACTGAAAAGTGTAGAGAGACAGCCTTTTTTTCATGACCTCAGTCAGAACTTCGGCCCCAGCGGCATAAGATCTTGATGTGAATGCGACTTTTGGTGATGGCAAATCTCCAAAATTAGCCCCCCAACTGAGCTTTGGGCAAGCGAAAGCAGTTGAGTGGCCGATCTGGCCTTGAATTACCGGTTTATCCGGCTTTTTTTAGGGGGAACAGTGCGAGTCCCAACCGTCCATTTTGGATTCGGTGATGCAGCTTGTTTATGTTAAATCCGAAGGCGAGAAGCAAACACTCGGTTTTGACGTTCACAGCCCCTCGTGTCAGGAAGCGTTGGAATCCGTAGTTCCACTTCAAGACCCCAAATACACCCTCGGCCTGAATGGAACGGTTCACTCGAAGCAAGATTCCTTCCTCGCTTGTAATATTCGAAAGGCTTTGAGCCCGGTAGTGATCAAAGGTTTCCGCCACTTGAATTCTCTTCGAGTACTTTCCACGGTAACACTTCCCCAGATAGATGCAGTCCTTACAACTCTCGCACTCATAGACCTTGCTGGTACTTTTAAATCCGGTCGCACTGACCCGCTGCTTGTCCTTGCGGTATGTGAGCAACCGGCCCGCCTTACAGCGGTAGGCATCCAGGTCCGGTAAATAGTCCATACCCAGACGAAACTCCATCTCTTGCTGAAACTTTCGGGTCTTGGAATACTCATAGTTGGAAGGCTTGATGAAGGGCTTGATCTCCTTTTGATCCAGGTAGGTGTAGTTTTCTTCACTCTCATAGCCTGCATCACAGATGAGATTGCGATACCTGCGTCCGTGGTTTCTCTCCAAACTTTCCAAAAAGGGGATCAAGGTCCCCATGTCATTGCGGTGGGAAGAAAGGTCAACTCCGACAATGTATTCGCTTTCAACGGCGACCTGGAGATTATAGGCAGGCTTGAGCTGGGAGTTTCGCATATGGTCGTCTTTGAGATGCATGAAGGTGGCGTCAGGGTCTGTTTTAGAGAAACTGTTCCGATTCCCGAAGAGGGGTTTGTAGTCATCGTATTTCTTTTGACGTTCAACAAATCCCTGAAGTGTTTCATAGTCCCTCTGGAGTTGGGTTTTGCGCTTGCCTTTGCCCTGGACAAAGACAATCCCATCCTGGTCAATCTTTTCTCCCAGCTCTATGAGGGTCTCCTCCATCATCTCCCAGGTGATAGGATGCGGGAAGTTATTCGAAGGGGCGATCCGATCCACAAGTGCTCGGATCTTCACTTGCATCTTCTCTTCGAATTTTAAGGTCGCCTTTTTCCAGACAAAGGTGTACTTGTTGGCATTGGCTTCGATCTTGGTCCCATCTACGAAAAGATGCTCAAAGTTGATCTCGTCATAGTCGTGAAGAAGCATGACTAGCTGCGTCAGGAGCTCCTCCACACACCTGCTTAACCGCTCCTTACGAAATCTTGCGATCGTGTTGTGATCGGGGACTGCGGTTTCATGACGAAGAAGATAGCGGTAGGCCAGATTCAGGTGACAGGCCTGTTCGATTTTACGGCTTGAGTAAACACCTTGGCTGTATGCGTAGACCATGACTTTGAAAAGACTCTTCGGATGGATTGCAGGATTACGCCCCGAGGACGCGTACGACCGATACAGCACGCTGTAATCTAACTCCTCCAACAGTTGGTCGAGCAACCGGACCGAATCATCCACGGGAATGAATACCTCTGTTTCAATGGGAAGACACAGTTGAATAAAGCTCCCGTTCCTGCTATATTCACCTTGTAATTTTGTCTTTTTCATACATGCAATTTTACAGGATCGGCGGGCGCTTCGGGGCTCGCCTTTCTGTTTTTGGCCAATAGAAAGGGGCCATCTCTTTTTGAGACAGCCCCCTGTAATTTCATATTCGGCCATGAAAATCAATCATCCCGCTCTCTAAAAAAGGGGCGTCCCTCACGAGACGCCCCTTGCCAGACTTATGATGATCGCTTGTGCTTACAGACCGGCTTCCCCGTCTTTCTCGATCATGTGGAGCAGAAGGTCAACCGTGCGCTCGGAGTAACCCCACTCGTTGTCGTACCAGGACACCAGCTTGAAGAAACGTTTCTCGTCTTTCAAGTTGTTTTGCAGGGTAGCGGCCGAGTCATAGATGGATGAGAAGGAATCGTGGATCACGTCTGTGGAGACGATCTGATCCTTGGTGTACTTCAAGACCCCTTTCAGGTAGGTCTCGGACGCCTTCTTCATCAGGCTGTCAATCTCATCAATTGAGCTGTCCTTTTTGAGAAGAACGGTCAAATCGACAACAGAGCCTGTCTGTGTAGGCACCCGGAAGGACATGCCCGTCATGATGCCGGCAACTTCCGGCAGAACCAGGCCGACCGCCTTGGCGGCACCCGTCGTGGAAGGGATGATGTTCTGAGCGGCTGCCCGGCCCAGACGCCAGTTCTTCGGCGAGGGGCTGTCCACTACCTTTTGGGTGGCGGTATAGGCGTGGATGGTGGTCATCAGGCCTTTTTCAATCCCCAGGCCTTCCTTCAGGAGCACATAGACCAGCGGCGCCAGGCAGTTGGTGGTACATGAGGCGTTGGAGACAACCAAGTCTTCCTTGACATCGTAATTTTCCTGGTTGACGCCCATGACAATGGTTTTGACAGGTCCCTTACCCGGAGCGGTCAAAAGTACTTTTTTGGCTCCGCCCTGGACGTGACCGACTGCCTTGTCGTAGTCATTGAAGACCCCTGTGGCATCGACGACATAGTCGACATCGTAGGCGGTCCAATCAAAGTCCGAAGGCTGGCTTTTTGCCGGCAGGCACTTGATCTTGTAGGTACCGTCAACGACGATGACATCGTTCTCCTCCAGGGAGGGGTCGGATTTCTCCGTGCGAAGATCCCGGTCCCAACGCAGGTGGGCGGAATCGTACTTGAGCTGATACATCAGATAATCAGCGTTGGCGTTCACATCGACAACTGCAACCAGATCGATGGTGTCACCCAGCAAACCGCGCTCCACCATGGCCTTGAAGACAAGGCGTCCAATGCGGCCGAATCCATTAATTGCGACTTTTGTGGCCATAACTATATTCCTTTCTTGCAAAAGCGAACATGGGAGCCCGCTTGATATCTGTTCAAAGTCACCGGAGAAGACGGTCTCTTTACCCAAGAAGACCTGTGCTCCCGCAACCTGGATTATTCTAACATAACAAGAAGCGAAACTTCATTGGACGCTTGCTCAGCAATCATTAATTTTTTTTCGCCAGGATCGATTAAGTCGACAAGGGCCGGAATGAGACCGGCCCTTGTTCTTACCCGAGTATGAATTGGATCTAGCCTGCCAGGACGGGTTCGCGCGCGGCACGCGTTTCGTCCGGTCTGGCGATCGGCGTGTCATGCGGCGCTTCTTTCAGAAGTTCCGGCTCGTCCTTGGCCTCGGCGGCAATCTTGAGGAAGGCATCCGCCAGCTCATCCAGATCCCGCCAGGTTTCCGTCTCGGTCGGCTCCACCATCATGGCCCCGTCAACAATCAGGGGGAAGTAGATAGTGGGCGGATGGAAGCCATAATCAATCAGCCGTTTGGCGATATCCAGGGTGCTGCTGCCCGACTCCTTTTCCTGCCACTCGTCCGACATGACGAACTCATGCATGGTGGGCGTGTCGTAAGGAATCTTGTAGGCCAGCTTCAAACGCTCGCGCAGGTAGGTTGAGTTGGCGACCGCCCCCTCTGCCACCTGGTGGAGTCCCTCCGCCCCATTTCTGAGGATGTAGGCATAGGTTCTGACCAGGACCGCGAAAGAGCCGACAAAGGACCTGATCTTCCCAAAAGACTTGGGCCGGTCATGGTCCAGAAAGTAGCCGTCCCCGTCTTCCGTCTGTCTGACAACAGGCCGGGGCAGATAGGGCTCCAGGTGGGCCTTGCAGCCCACGGGTCCCGCGCCGGGTCCCCCGCCTCCGTGAGGCGTTGAAAAACTCTTGTGGACATTGAGATGGACGCAGTCAAAGCCCATGTCACCCGGACGGGCGTGCATGAGGATGGCGTTGATGTTGGCGCCGTCGTAATAGCAAAGGCCGCCCGCGTCATGGACCATGCGGGTAATCTTTTCAATGTTCTTCTCGTAGATGCCCAGAGTGTTGGGATTGGTCAGCATCAGGCCGGCCACATCGTCGTCCAGCGCCTTTTCAAGCGCTGCCAGATCGACCATGCCGTCGGCGTTCGACTTGACCACCCGGACCTTGTATCCCACCATGGCCGCGGTCGCCGGATTGGTTCCGTGCGCGGCGTCGGGGATAATCATGACCTTGCGTTTATGATCGCCCCGGTCTTCGTGATAGGCCTTGATCAGGAGCAGGCCGGCCAGTTCGCCGTGGGCCCCCGCCGCAGGCTGGAAGGTGTAGGCATCCATGCCGGTAATGTCGTTCAGCAGCTGCTCCAAATGGTAGAGCAAAGCCAGGTTGCCCTGAACCGTGGCGTCCGGCTGGAGCGGATG
>LSQX01384844.1_pt1 | contig 14037 bp, 19 predicted proteins | sample 654561 | NCBI WGS metagenome assembly LSQX01 (sample SAMN04489861, study PRJNA283612) | anaerobic digester metagenome | isolation source: 4 biogas reactors fed with cattle manure at either 37C or 55C with and... | place: Denmark: Kongens Lyngby | collected 2014
CCTCAGGGCGGAATTATTAAAATGGAAGCCCCAATACACATTTCAAACCTTATGGTGGTTGACTCAAGTGGTAACGCAACACGCATAGGTAGAAAATTGGATAGCAATGGAAAACTAGTACGTTATTCAAAAAAATCAAAAACGCAGGAGGAAATTAGATAATGAACTACACACCAAGATTAAAGCAAAAATATAATGAAGAAATTGTACCTTCTTTAAAAGAAGAATTACAATTTTCAAGCGTTATGCGTGTACCCAAGCTGGTGAAAATATCACTAAACCAAGGACTTGGAGCAGCAATAATGGACAAAAAGATATTAGAAAATGCACTTGAAGAGATGACACTTATTGCCGGACAAAGAGCAGTACAAACAAAATCAAGAGTGGATATTTCTAACTTTAAACTAAGAAAAGGTATGCCCATCGGAGCAAGAGTTACTCTTAGAGGTAACCAAATGTATGAATTCCTTGATAGACTAATATCAGTATCAATTCCACGAATTAGAGACTTTAGAGGTATTAGCGATAAAGGATTTGACGGAAGAGGCAACTACACACTTGGAATTTCAGAACAAATAATTTTCCCCGAAATAAACATAGACAAAATTTCTAGAATTAATGGTATGGATATCACATTTGTTACCACAGCCCAAACCGACGCTGAATGTTTATCACTACTTAAGAAATTTGGACTACCATTTATGAATCAAAATCAAAATCAATAACCAATGGCAAGAGAATCATTAAAAGCGAGAGAGATAAAAAGACAAAAGCTCGTTGATAAGTATGCAGATAAAAGAGCTGAACTCAAAAAAGCAGGCGATTGGGTTGGACTTCAAAAACTACCGCTAAATTCAAATCCGATTCGTTTGCACAATCGTTGTAAAATCACTGGACGTCCAAAAGGATACATGCGTATGTTTGGTATATCACGTATCAACTTCAGAGAAATGGCCTCAAAAGGACTTATTCCAGGTGTGAAAAAATCAAGTTGGTAATAAATAAAACAAAGTAAAAGATGAATACCGATCAGATAGCAGATTACTTAACGAGAATAAGAAATGCCATTATGGCAAAACATAAAGTAGTTGATATTCCTTCTTCAAAAATGAAAAAGGAGATAACTAAAATATTATTCGAAAAAGGATACATCCTCAACTATAAATTTGAAGATGATAAGTTCCCAGCAATGATAAAAATTGCACTAAAATATCACCCAACTAGCAAAGTTTCAGCAATTACTGAACTTCAAAGAATTAGTAAATCAGGCCTTCGCCAATACTCATCGGCAAAAGATATGCCCAGAGTTTTGAACGGACTTGGAATTGCTATAGTTTCTACATCTAGAGGTGTTATGACCGATAAAGAAGCACGCAAACTTAATGTTGGCGGTGAAGTATTATGTTACGTAAGTTAATTAAGGAGGTAAAAAAATGTCACGAATAGGAAAAGCACCCATAACACTACCAAGCAATGTAGAGTTTAAAAGAGGCGACGATAACATCGTTACAGTAAAAGGACCTCTAGGAGAACTTGAACAGTATGTTGATCCATGCATTACGTTTGAAATAGAAAACGGAGAGATTAACGTTAAACGAGAATCTGACCAAAAACAACATAGAGCATACCACGGACTATATAGACAACTAATAGCCAATATGGTACATGGAGTTTCAGAAGGATTTACAATTGTACAAGAAGTTGTAGGAGTTGGATACAGAGTGTCAAATGAGGGACAAAACCTAGAATTAAACTTAGGATACTCCCACGGCATTATATTCCAATTGCCCAAAGAAGTTAGCGTTGAAACAGTGAGCGAAAGAGGTAAAAATCCACTTATAACCCTAAAATCGCACGACAAGCAATTGTTAGGACAAGTGGCTGCCAAAATACGCTCCCTACGTAAACCAGAACCATACAAAGGTAAAGGTATTAAATATCAAGGGGAAGTTCTACGAAGAAAAGCTGGAAAAGCAGCAGAGTAATAATTTTTGTAAAACATTAAAATCCAAAATAGGATGGCTATTAAAAACAAAAAAGTATATAGACGATATCGAATTAAAAAGAGAATTCGTAAGGTTGTTAACGGTACTACCGAAATGCCAAGAATTTCAGTATTCCGTAGCAACAGCCACATCAGCGCACAAATAGTTGACGACACAAAGGGAGTAACATTGGCATCAGCAACGTCAATGGTACCCTCCATTGCTACACAGAAAGTAACAAAATCTGAAAAAGCAAAATTAGTTGGACAACTATTAGCTGAGCGTGCAAAAGAAGCTGGTATAGAAAAATGTTGCTTCGATAGAGGCGGTTATTTATATCACGGAAGAGTAAAGTCTTTGGCAGAAGGTGCCAGAGAAGGAGGTTTAAAATTCTAAATGAAAAATATGCCAAATACAAACGTAAATAAAGTAAGATCAAGCGATATTGAATTTAAAGATCGCCTAGTTAGTATTCAACGTGTAACCAAAGTAACAAAAGGTGGACGTACATTTAGTTTCTCAGCTATTGTTGTAGTTGGAAACGAAAATGGAGTTGTTGGATATGGACTCGGAAAAGCTAAAGAGGTAACATCAGCCATTGCAAAAGGTGTTGACAATGCAAAGAAAAATCTTTACAAAATACCCGTAATTAATGGAACAATACCCCACGCCCAAGAAGGTAAATTTAGTGGATCAAGAGTTTTGGTAAAACCTGCAACACCAGGTACAGGAGTTATTGCCGGAGGTGCAATGCGTGCAGTACTTGAAAGTGCTGGAGTAAAAGATATCTTAGCTAAGTCGCAAGGATCATCAAATCCACACAGCGTTGTTAAAGCAACAATGGATGCACTATTAAAGTTAAGAGATCCTTATACAGTGGCACAAATGAGAAATATTGACCTAGATAAAGTATTTAACGGATAAAAATAAAACTTGTTAATATGCAAATTTATTTGTAGATTTGCACGTTTTTTCCTAAAAAAATTGAAATGAGAAAACTAAAATTGACACAAAAAAGGAGCATCATCGGAAGACCTGCTAGACAAAAAAGAACTATGCAAGCCTTAGGATTGAGAAGAATGAACCACTCAGTAGAAGTTGTGGTAACACCACAAATCGAGGGTATGGTGGAAAAAGTAAAACACTTGCTCTTAGTGGAAGAAATATAGTAACTGAATAAAAAAAGCCAAATAAAATGAATTTAAGTAGCTTAAAACCAGCAGCTGGATCAACCAAAAATGTGAAGCGTATAGGACGTGGAGAAGGATCAGGAAGAGGCGGAACATCAACACGCGGACATAAAGGAGCAAAATCGCGCTCTGGTTATAAACAAAAATTAGGGTTCGAAGGTGGACAAATGCCACTATATAGACGAATACCAAAAGGTGGATTCAAAAACATTAATAGAGTAGAATATACTGCAGTGAATTTAAGTACATTACAGGCACTAGTCGAAACTAAAGGAATTACAGTATTTAATAAAGAGGTATTCCGTGAAAATGGACTTGTGGGTAACAACAGCTTGGTTAAAATTCTTGCAAAAGGAGAGTTAACATCTAAAGTAGAAGTTACAGCAAACGCTTTTTCAAAAAAAGCAATGGAAACAATTCAAAACTTAGGCGGAACAGCAACAAAAATTTAAGAAATGAGACGACTCATTAATACAATAAAAAATATATACAAAATTGAAGAACTACGCAATAGAATATTATACACTATTGCAATAGTGTTTATCTATCGTGTTGGTTCTCATATTGTATTACCAGGAATTGATGCAAACCTTTTAAACGATTTCTCAAGCAATGCTCAAAAAGGACTATTGGGAATCTTAGACATGTTCTCGGGAGGTGCATTCTCCAATGCATCAATATTTGCACTGGGAATTATGCCATATATTTCTGCGTCAATTGCTATACAACTTCTGGGAATGGCAGTGCCATACTTCCAACGACTGCAAAAAGAAGGAGAAAGTGGAAGAAAGAAAATAAACCAAATAACAAGATACCTTACAATTCTTGTTACAGGTTTACAAGCACCCGGATATATAGCAAGCCTTTCGAGCCAACTGCCACCACAGGCATTCTATCCATTCTTAGCAGATGGATCACCGTCCAAATTGTTCCTATTTACATCAGTACTAATACTGATAGCCGGAACAATGTTCGTTATGTGGCTGGGCGAGAAAATTACCGACAAAGGAATAGGAAATGGAATCTCATTAATAATAATGATTGGGATTATATCCCGACTGCCAATGGCACTAGTTGGTGAATTTACATCAAGAATAGATGGCTCAGGTGGATTAATAATTTTTATTGTCGAGATAGTTGTACTTATAGGCGTTATTCTACTATCAATTCTACTTGTACAAGGAACACGTAGAATACCAGTGCAATATGCAAAAAGAGTTGTTGGAAACAAACAATATGGCGGAGTTAGACAATATCTACCCCTTAAAGTAAATGCAGCAGGTGTAATGCCTATCATTTTTGCTCAAGCAATTATGTTCCTACCCCTTACGTTTGTACAATTTTCAAGCTCAGAAAATTTGTCAGGGTTTGCAGCAGCATTTTCAAACTTCCACGGATTCTGGTACAACTTCACCTTCGCAATATTAATTATTGGGTTTACATACGTATATACAGCCATAACCATTAATCCAAGCCAAATAGCCGAAGATATGAAGAAAAATGGCGGATTTATACCCGGAGTAAAACCAGGAAAAAGAACAGCAGACTTTATAGATGGTGTAATGTCGAGAATTACACTACCAGGCTCAATATTCCTAGCATTTGTGGCCATTATGCCATCATTTGTTGGACTGGCTGGAGTGAGTTCACAATTTGCACAGTTCTATGGAGGAACATCACTACTAATTATGGTGGGAGTTGTACTGGATACACTACAACAAATTGAAAGCCACCTGCTTATGAGACACTACGATGGTCTAACAAAATCGGGAAGAATAAAAGGAAGATCATCAATAGGAATTTAATTGTGGGATTATTTTTTAACTCAAATACTAAATCTGAACTTGAAATAAAACTAATAAAAGAAAGTTCTTTGCTTGTTGGAAAAACACTTGCTGAAGTGGCACGTGTAATAAAACCAGGAGTTACTACAAAACATCTTGATGAAGTAGCTGAAGAATTTATCCTGAAAAATGGAGCAAAACCATCGTTTAAAGGATATAACGGATTCCCAGCAACTTTGTGCGTATCGGTGAATGATGCAGTAGTGCACGGAATACCCAACGACTATGTCATAAAAGATGGCGACATAGTTTCGGTTGACTGTGGAGTTGTAAAAAATGGTTATCACGGCGATTATGCATATACATTTGCCATTGGCAATGTGAAAAGCGAATATTTAGACCTAATCGCCAAAACCAAAGAATCTCTATACAAAGGAATTGAAATGGCCATAGACGGAAATTATATCGGAGATATAGGCTATGCAATTCAATCATATGTTGAGAAACATGGATACTCAGTTGTTAGAGAATTAGTTGGACACGGAATAGGACGTTCATTGCACGAAAAACCAGAAGTTCCAAACTATGGAACACCCCAAAAAGGACCAAGGTTGAAAGAAGGAATGGTTATTTGTATAGAGCCAATGATAAATTACGGACGACGTAACGTAATATTCGAAAACGACGGATGGACAGTAAGAACAGCCGACAGAAAACCTTCAGCACATTTCGAACACCAAGTGGTGGTAAGAAAGGATAAAGCAGAGATAATATCAACATACGAATACATAGAACAAGAAATAGAAAGGAAAATTAATGGCTAAACAATTATCAATACAACAAGATGGCACAGTAATCGAGTCGTTAGGAAATGCGATGTTTAGAGTAGAGCTCGAAAATGGCCACGTGATTATAGCACACATCTCAGGTAAAATGCGTATGCACTACATTAGAATTTTACCCGGAGACAGAGTGCAAGTAGAGATGTCGCCATACGATTTAACCAAAGGAAGAATAACATTCAGATATAAATAATAGAACATGAAAACAAGAGCATCAGTTAAGAAAAGAACAGCAGACTGTAAAATTGTACGCCGAAAAGGTGTTGTATATGTTATAAATAAAAAAGACCCAAGACATAAACAACGTCAAGGCTAGGAAGTAATAATAAATTTAAAATCATATTAAAATTTTATGGCTAGAATAGCAGGTATTGATTTACCAAGAAACAAAAGAGGAGAAATAGGTTTAACCTATATTTTCGGAATAGGTCGTAGCACTGCACAGGACATTCTTGATGAATTAGGCATTAGCTACGATAAGAAAGTAAATGAATGGAACGATGCTGAATTGGCAGACATTCGCGAGAAAGTTGGTCAGTTGAAAATCGAAGGACAGCTACGTTCAGAAGTTCAAATGAACATTAAGAGATTAATGGATATTGGTTGTTATCGTGGAATTCGTCACCGTATTGGTTTACCACTGCGTGGACAAAATACCAAAAACAACGCACGTACCCGTAAAGGTAGAAGAAAAACAGTTGCTAACAAGAAGAAAGTAACTAAATAGTAAATTATAAAGAAGGTTAGATAATAGCATTATGGCAAAAACTTCAAGAGTTACAAGGAAAAAAACGGTGAAAGTCGAAGCTTTAGGAAGAGCATATATTTCAGCTTCGTTCAACAACATAATAGTTTCACTCACAAATAATGAAGGACAGGTTATATCTTGGTCTTCAGCCGGGAAAATGGGTTTCCGCGGTTCAAAGAAAAACACACCATACGCTGCACAAATGGCAGCACAAGATTGCTCAAAAGTAGCCTATGACTTAGGTTTGCGTAAAGTAAAAGTATATGTGAAAGGACCCGGACAAGGTCGCGAGTCAGCTATACGTACAATACACACAGCAGGAATTGAAGTAACAGAAATTGTTGATATTACTCCACTTCCACATAATGGCTGTCGCCCCCCCAAACGTCGTAGAGTGTAATTGTGTTAGTTTTAGTAATTAAAGTAAAAATATAAAGTAATGGCAAGATATATTGGTCCAAAAACAAGAATAGCACGAAGATTTCGTGAGCCAATCTTCGGTCCTGATAAATATTTAGATAGAAAAAATTATCCTCCAGGACAACATGGTGCATCACGCAGACGCGGTAAAGTTTCTGAATATGGAGTACAGCTTCTTGAAAAACAAAAAGCAAAATATACATACGGAATACTTGAACGCCAATTTAGAAAAACTTTTAATGATGCAGCACGTATGCAAGGACGTACTGGCGATAACCTTCTGAAATTGTTAGAAGTAAGATTGGATAATACTGTATTCCGCTTAGGAATAGCTCCCACAAGAGCAGCAGCACGTCAACTAGTTAGCCACAAACATATAACAGTGAACGGTGCAGTGGTAAATATACCATCTTATAGACTTAAGGTTGGTGATAAAGTAGCAGTACGCGAAAAGTCAAAAGCATTGGAAGTTATTGTCGATTCATTATCAGGAGTTAGCTCAAGCAAATACCCATGGTTAGAATGGAATCAAGAAGCATTTGAAGGAACACTATTAGTAGTGCCCGAACGTGCCGATATACCAGAACCAATCGAAGAGCAACACATAGTTGAATTGTACTCGAAATAACATTAAAAATTTAAATAGTATAACAATGGCAATTTTAACATTCCAAAAACCCGATTTTACAGTAGTACTAGAATCCGACGAAAAAAGAGGTGTGTTCGAACTCAGACCACTTCAACCCGGCTTCGGTATAACTGTCGGTAATGCACTGCGCAGAGTTTTACTATCTTCCTTGGAAGGATTTGCCATAACTTCAGTGAAAATTGAAGGAGTGGAACAAGAATTTTCTACTATAGAAGGAGTAATTGAAGACGTTACTGATATAATTCTTAACCTGAAACAAATACGTTTTAAAAGACAAGTTGAAGGAATAACAGAAGAAAAAGTAAATATTACAATTGGCGACCAAGAAGTATTTAAAGCCGGTGATATCAATAAGTTTTTAAATAACTTCCAAATAATAGACCCCGAATTGGTAATTTGCCACATGGAACCAAGCGTTAAGCTAAATTTGGAAATTACAATTGACAAAGGTAGAGGCTATGTACTAGCAGAAGATAATAAAACCTTACACGAAGGAATAGGAATAATTGTAATGGACTCCATTCATACACCAATCCGAAACGTAAAATATCATATAGACGACTTTAGAGTTGAACAAAAAACAGACTTCGAAAAACTAACCATAGAAATAGAAACCGATGGCTCAATTCATCCCAAAGATGCACTTAAAGAAGGAGCGAAAATTCTAATTCAACACTTTATGCTCTTCTCTGATGATAAAATTACCTTCGAAGCAGAAGAAAAAAGTATTACCGAAGAGTTTGACGAAAACTCACTGCACATCAGACAAGTACTTAAAACAAAACTTACCGATCTGGATCTGTCAGTTAGAGCACTCAACTGCTTAAAAGCTGCATATGTGGAAACACTTGGAGACCTAGTTACATATCAGAAAAATGAATTATTGAAGTTTAGAAACTTCGGAAAAAAATCACTGTCCGAATTGGAAGACCTATTAGAGTCTAAAAACCTAGAGTTCGGAATGAATGTAGATAAATATAAATTAGATAAGGATTAATAGAAATGAGACACGGAAAAAAAATAAACCATTTAGGAAGAAAAAGTGCTCACCGAAAAGCAATGCTGTCAAATATGGCATCGTCTCTAATTATTCATAAAAGAATAACAACAACTACAGCTAAAGCAAAAGCACTTAGAAAGTACGTTGAGCCAATTATAAATAGAAGTAAAGATGATACTACACATTCACGTAGAATGGTGTTCAGACAACTTCAAGATAAACACGCCGTTAGCGAGCTGTTCAGAGAAGTAGCCGTTAAAGTTGCAGACAGACCAGGTGGATATACAAGAATATTGAAAACTGGAAACAGACTTGGTGATAATGCCGAAATGTGTATAATTGAGCTGGTTGACTACAACGAAGCATACACAGCACAAAAAGAAACTAAAACTAAGAGAACCAGAAGAAGAAGATCTTCAACTCCAAAAACTGAAACTGTTGCACAAGATACTCTTGTTGCAGAAGAAACTAAAGAAGTGGCAGAAACTGAAGAGACTCCAAAAGCTGAAACTACTGAAGAAACTACCACTGCCGAAGAAACTCCAGTGGTAGAAGAAACTTCAGAAGAAACTACCGAAGAAGAATAATCTGGTAAACTTAAACTTAGATACAAAAAGCTGTCAATTCCGACAGCTTTTTTTGTTTAGCACTATGGCTCAATGGTGAAACTATAAGTTGAATAAGTGAAAGAACCAAAACAACCCAAGCCATTTTCAACATTGCTATAAATGGGAGTGGGCTCCGAAAAAGGCATCTCATCATAATTGTCAACACTTCTACTATAGGTAAAGTAGTGTTTATCAATGTGATATAGTCTAACCACCACTTTGTGTGTTGTGTCAATATCGTAATATGAAACAAATTGAATTCCTATATCCTTGCCATCAAAATTGGCATCAGAAAAATATTCATCAATGGCGGTATTGTACATATATTGATTGCCCTCCCAACCATCCACCACAGAATATGCACTGGCTGAATAAAAATTTTCAGCACCAGCTAAATCAGTAAAATCAAAACTGTACAAAAAAACATTATTAAATTCATTATCAATATGTTTTATGCCCTTGAATTTCATATTCACATCATAAGCCAAGGGAACTGCAACACTTGCCCAAACCGATTGAAAGCCGGGTGCCGAAACCGATAATTTATATGTCTCACCCTCTTGAATTGAAAAACCATCTGTTATGATTTGATAATATTTGTCAATGCTATATTCAGTATCCTCTGTAACAAATTGGGCAGTTTTGCTTTCGCCAACACTATTGCTAATAACAACAACTGCATTCTCAACAATATCTGCTCGATGCCACCAATTTAAGTTTTCAGTACTTCCATACTCGCCAACGGGTCTAGATTTGCTCACATAAGCCTTCAAAGTGTCCTGTTGAGGGGAAATAAAACAGTGAACAACCAATTTCGGGTCGTTGTTGGGAATATCCACTTCAAGCTCTTTTGTACACGATAATGCCAAAATAAGAAGAGCTAATAAAAACAGTGATATATTAATTTTTCTTTGCATAATTTAAAATTTTATGTTCCAACTAATGGAGGGAATAATGGGGAAAATTGATAGTTGTTTCAAGACATTTTTAACACCTCTATCTTCGTTATACACAGATTCGATATAATAGTAGAATGGGTTTTTCCTATTATATAAATTATAAACTCCAAGCTCCACAGTAGATTCATATTTTTCTCTTACTTTATGAATTTGCAAGCCTAAGTCAAATCTGTGATAGGGAGCCATTCTAAAGCTGTTCTTTTCGCCGTAGTCAGACACTGTATGATTATAAATCATATTATTAGTTCCAAGGTGGTGTTCTCCAACGGAGAATGAGGCAAAGGGTAGCGTAATGGCATTTCCAGTACCATAAACCCATGTGGCAGACAAGCTAATATCTTCATTGAACCTGAAAATAGAAACAACGGAAACATCATGTCTTCTGTCGTAGCGAGCATAAAACTTCTCTCCAAAGTTAAGCTCGTCAAACTGCATCTGTGTCCACGATAGGGTATAGCCCACCCAGCCAGAGAATTTGCCGCTGTTTTTACGAAACAAAACTTCAGCACCATAGGACCAAGCTTGCCCATTGGTGATGTTTCTTTCCCAATCATATTCCATGGCATCGCCCGAGCCGTCGATGCTCAAAAAGCTTGCACCCTCTTTGTAGCCGATAATATTATCCGATTTTTTGTAATAACCCTCCAATGACAAACTTAAGTCGTTTTGTGTAAAATCTTTTGCAATGCCACTTGCCACCTGCCATGAGTTTTGTGGACGGATGTTTTTTGTAGAGGGGACCCATAAATCCGTAGGTAGCCCAACTCCAGTATGACTTAGCAAATGCAAAAATTGCGACATGGAAGCATATGAAGCTTTTATGGCAAAATCGGGCTTAAGCATGTAGCTGGCCGAAAAACGTGGCTCGGGACTCCAATAGTGCTCGCCCTTAACAGCAAATGATGTAAGTCTGAAACCAGGGTTTAATCTCAATTTGTTTTTATAAAACTTCATCTCATCTTCCACATATAAGGAAGTTTCTATGCCATACTCCCTTTTGGTGAACTTTAAATCGTTGCTTGGGTCGTCATCTTTTAAAACAATAGAACCGGGAGTGAAAAGATGATAAACACTACTTATTCCAAATCGAATATTGTGATTGGGGCTTAAATGATAGTGTAAATCGTACTTTGCAGCAAAATCATTCACATTGGATAAATATCTTAAACTGTAAACATATGAGTTGTATTCATTTTTGGCATACACACTCATGGTATAATTGCTAAAAATTAGGGATGCATTGGAAAATAGTTTATTGTTGAAAAGATGATTCCATCTTAATGTTCCTGTGGAGTTTTGCCAGTATAAGCCAGAACGTAGGGTGCTTTCTGAAGATGATAAATCGTTTAAGTAGAATTTATCACGACCAAAGTATCCACTCAAATAAACTTTATCCCTTGAGCCAAAATCGTAGTTGACTTTTGCATTCAAATCATAAAAATAGTAACCAGCAGTTGTGCCTTGAGTTTGAGCTATGATAAATGGTTGGGTCAAAACATCAATATATGTCCTTCGACCAGAAATTATAAATGATGATTTATCCTTGATAATTGGACCCTCTAAAAGTAGTTTTGACGAAATAAAACCAATTCCAGCTTCGCCACCAAACTTCTCCTTATTGCCATCTTTCATTGTCATTTCTACCACCGACGACAATCTACCACCATGTCGGGCAGGGAAGCCTCCTTTGGTCAGTTCAATAGACTTCAGGGCATCGCCGTTAAATAATGAAAAGAATCCAAAAAGATGATTGGCATTGTACACCACAGCTTCGTCTAAAATAATTAAATTTTGGTCGGGACCGCCACCACGCACATACAATCCGCTGGAACCCTCATTGCCCTTCTGAACGCCCGGCATCAGCTGCAAAGCCTTAAACACATCCTTTTCACCCAAAAGAGCAGGAATCATTTTTACATCCTTGGGTTTTATTTCCATGACGCTCATGCGAACATCTTCGCTGAGCTTGGTGATGCCTTCGCCCATAATAACCACCTCTTCCAATTCGCCTGCGTGCTCTAAGAAAATATCTAATCTCAAATCTTCTTTTAGCAATAATTTCTTTTCAACAGTTTTATAACCTACATACGACCACCTTATGATGACGCTGTCAGTAGAATTTAACGTAAGCGAATAAAAACCGTAAATATTTGTACTTGTGCCCGTTCTTGCAATCGGATCGTAAATGTTTACACCAACCAATGATTCGCGACTCCCTTTTTCATAAACATATCCGCTAATGGTTCCCTTTTGCGAGAAAGCAGAAAATGTAATTAGAAAAATAAGGAATGATATTGATGTAGTTTTTTTCATTTTCTCGAAATTTTGACAAATGTATAACCATTTTGTCAATAAATAGCATTTATATGTTGTTCAAGTATAAAAAAATAAGCAGGCTGATAGAACCTGCTTATTTGTGAAAAACATTTATAAATAACTAATGCTTAATTATAAGTTTTTTGGTGCTTTTGCTGGTTTCACTCTCTATAACAACAAAATAAACTCCCTCTGAAATATTATTTAATTCAATTAGCTGATTTCCTGCATTGATGTTTTTTATATATACAACTTCTGAAAGCATATTGTAGATTTTAAGTAAAGCATTTTCTTTCGACTTTATATAAACATTTCCATTAGATGGATTTGGATAAACATTAAAATATTCCATATCTCTATTGTCAATTCCTATTATTCCAGGACTTGCTAATCCGGGTCCAGCCCAAGAACTAAATTCATTATCTGCACAAATGCTTCTTACATAAATATCATGATTCTTTGTCTCAGGAACAGTAATGAAATATATGTTATCGAATGTTACGGTTTCTATGGTTCCAGTTCCTTGTTCAAATCCTTCTTCGCCCCATTCAATTTCAAATTTATTATTTCCATATGGTGACTTCCAAGCGATTTTTACTTCTGTTTCTGTTATAAACTCGCCCAAAACATTGCTTGGCTCAAAACAGCTAAACCAAATTTGGTCTATCCACAATTGTGATGGACTTCGAGGAGTTATAAATTCAATTTCAATCTCTTCGGGTAGCTCATTAATGTCTATTTCTAGTTCGGCTATGGCGTATTCTGCACTGGGATTAATTTCGTAAATGAAAAGTCCTATTAAATGCTCGCCATTATTTTTGAAAAAACTTACCTTCATTTCGCCATTGGCATTCATTGTAGAGTTATATTTATATGCAAAATAAATTTTTTCTGGTATTACATCAAATTCACCTCTATACTTAATTTCTCCGCTATCAAATTCGCCGAACATAAACTTACCTTCCAAAAGTGCCGCATATTCACCGCTATAACTTTCGGTGGTTTTTTCAACATTTTTAATATCGTCTCTAATGGCACCTAAGCTCAAATTGGAGGTTTCCCAACCCACTGGCTCTTCAGTAGTAAGGTTTTGCCAATCTTCAAATCCGCCATTGGGCAAATATAATTTCTCATTGCTTGCATTGCTAAAATGAACATCATCAATTTGTAACCACGAGCCCAAAACAGGTGTTCCACCCCACATACCATGCTTGCTACTCATAAAAGTTACAAAAATCTCATCTGGCTCTTCAAGGTTTGCATTTATAGGAATTTCAATGGCTGTCCATTCTGTGGCATTGGTCTCAATGTCGTATGTTAGCTCTTCAATTAGCTGACCATCATTTTTAAGTATGATATAAACAAGACCTTTGTCACCGGGTTGAAATTCAGCTTTATAGTGAAAGTTGAAACTATTTCCCGTTATATTTGACGGAATACCTTGCCATATTATTTCAGAAAAGTCGTTGCTAATCTGCATTCCTCCAAAAAGTAAAAACGATGGCAAAATGTTTCCTGACTTGTACCCATTAAATT
>LSQX01238902.1_pt1 | contig 14034 bp, 15 predicted proteins | sample 654561 | NCBI WGS metagenome assembly LSQX01 (sample SAMN04489861, study PRJNA283612) | anaerobic digester metagenome | isolation source: 4 biogas reactors fed with cattle manure at either 37C or 55C with and... | place: Denmark: Kongens Lyngby | collected 2014
GGGCTATTCAGCTTGATCATGTTGTCCCACCGGAATCTCGATCAATTTAAAGTCAGTGAAATCACAACTTACCAGGTGATAGTGGATTCCGTTAAACTCACCCCGGATGGCCTGGTTCCAGGATTCGCTGTCGTGAAGGTGGCCATATACGACAAGTTTGACATCGAATTCTCGCAACAGAGCGGTAAAGTCATTTTCGGGAGAGTTGATCGTCAGCGGAGGATAATGAAAAGCAACCACGATTTCTTAAACGGACTCATCCTCTCGTGCCAGTCGCAGCGAACGCTCCAGCCGCTGGACTTCGCGTTGATACACTTTCAGATCTTCATCTAAAAAACCGTCGCTACCGGGCAGGATCCAGCCTCGGGAACCGCAGATGGCAATTCCATTGTCAGCGTAGTAATTGTTCAGGATAAAGCTGATGTTGGGGTGATTGCCCTGCATCTTGGCCATCGACTGCCACCAATAGTCATGGTTGCCTTTGATCAGGATCTTTTTGCCCGGTAAGGCATCGATCCATTCCAGGTCGACTCGGGCTTCGTCCATTCGCATGGCCCAGGAAATGTCACCGGCTACAATGACCAGGTCATCGCTTTTGACCCGCTGATACCAGTCGACTTTGATTTTCATATAATGATTGGTCCAGTTATCTCCAAAGATATGCATCGGTTTATTGAGCGAAAAGCTGAGATGGAGATCACTGATGGCATATATTTTCATAGTTCCTCAATCTTTGGGATGTGTGATTGGATCTCTTCCAAAAGCACCTCGAGCTGCTCATTGGATGACAGATCGAGGATCTGATCAAATTTGGCCTGAAGCTGAGCGGCAATTTCGGAATTACCCAGTGTTTTGATCAACTGAAGCTGATCGGTGATCGATCGGATGATATTCGAGTTGGCTTCAAACAAAGCTTGAGCCTGCATGATCTCATCCTTGATCTGCAACATTTCGTTATCGAGAGACCAGACAGCGATCGCAGCCTGTTGCAAACGTTTACGGATCCCTTCGGGAATATTCTGTCTGTATTTGTAGTTCAAGGAATGTTCAATGGTCGCCCAGAAATTCATGGCAAGTGTTCGAATCTGGATCTCAGCCAGGACATTTTCCAGCCCGAAAGCTGTCTGGACCGGATAACGGATCACCATGTGATAGCTTCGGTAACCGGAATCTTTGTAGTCATGGATATAGTCTTTTTCATAGACGATTTCAAAATCATGGCCATCGCGTTCGCGGATGTGATCGACCACGACATAAATATCATCCAACAGCTGGCACATGATACGGATCCCGGCAATGTCCTCCATCTGGTCTTTGATTTGATCAAATGGAATGTCATATCGTTTTGATTTTTCCAGGATCGAGGAGACTTTTTTTACCCGTCCGGTGATAAACTCGATCGGAGAATACTCACTGACTTCACGATAACCGTTGCGGATGGATTTAAATTTGACTTTCAATTCTTCGACTGTCTGGGTATAGGGAATCAGGAAGCGATCCCATTCACGGACATCATAGATATTTTGTTTCATGCTTGATACATCTCCCCCTGATAGATTTGTTTGTCTTCCAGGCGCCTTTCAAATTCATTTTGTAAAAATCTCCATGACCGATCCCAGTTGCAAAACAGGCTGTCTGTTTCAGGAGCACGGGCAAAGAGTCTTTCGATGATCATGTTGGGATGGGCTCGTTTAATAAACTCTTCCAACCGATCGTAGTAATCCATCGGACCGATCATTTCGAGCTCGCCCGCCAGGTATTGCTGGGCAATCGCCGATCCCTTTGGAATATAGAGCGAATGAAGCTTGACCCGTTCGATCCCATATCGATTCAATATGGCTACCGCCTGTAACGTATCATCCATGGTGGCACCGGGCAGATTGAGGATCAGGTGGACACAGGTGGTCAGACCGTAGTGATTGATCCTTTCGAAGGCATCGAGCACGGCTGCAACATCATGTCCTCGATTGATCTCAGTCAACAGTTTATCGTTAAACAATTGTACCCCCATCTCCAGCACGATCTTTTTTGGATAGGCTGCCAGGGTGGCCAAAAGTTCATCGGATAATGTGTCAGGTCTGGCGGACAAAGCGATCTCCACTACGTCCTCACCATCCACCTGCGTGATTAAATCCACGATTTCCACCGTGTCACGGTAGGTCGTGGTATAATTTTGAAAATAAATAATGTACTTCGAAGCCCGATACTTATTTAAGATATGGTTTTTGTTCAGCCGGAGCTGCTCAGCGATCGGCTTGGCAGCATGGTGCAGTTCAAAACCGATGCCACCTTCTGAACAAATAGTACATCCGCCGACACCGACCGTTCCATCACGGTTCGGGCAGGTGCCGTCTAAAGAAATCGGGATTTTATAGACCTTTTCGCCATAAGTCTGGCGCAAATAGGTTGAAAATTTACGGTAATGCATATACTCCCAGTTTCTTTCCTGATATCATCTTATTATACCTTAAACCACAGCCTCAATGAAGGAAAAACCATGAGCTATAAAGTTTACTCCAAGAAAAGGCCCTATTCCTACACCTGGGGAGCCTATCCAACCATTGAATTGATTCGACAGCGACCGGAACTGATGGAACGGGTGCTGGTCCATTCCCTGACCGATCCAGGCCTGATCGATCAGTTGAAGGATGAGATCGATCCGGACCTGATCATTCAGAATGACAGCTTATTGGAAAAACTGGCCCAACGGGAAAACGTTTACGTCTTGGGAGTGTTTCGCTATCAGGATCAAGTGATCGATCAGGGGAACCATATTCTACTCGAGGAACCGTCCAATTTCGGCAACCTCGGTACGATCATCCGAACGGCACTCGGATTAGGTTACACCAATATCGGACTGATCGGACACTCGTGTGACCATCATCATCCCCAAGTCGTGCGTGCCAGCATGGGAGCGATATTTTCGGTCAAGCTTCAAAAGTTTGCTGATTTTTCTGAATACCGGGAAGCCTTTCCCCATCAGACCTGCTATGCGTTTATGGGTGGGTCGGGATTGGAAATCAGTCAGCTATCAGCTATCACACCACCCTATTCACTTATTTTTGGCAATGAAAGTCGTGGGCTCGATCAGTCCATCGCAGACTTTGCCATACCGGTGTCGATCGCCATGACCGATCAAGTCGACAGCTTTAATATCACCATTGCAGCCGGGATCGGTATGTACACTTTTGCCAACAAACAAAAGCTGGGCGATGTCTGATCAACGCTCGATCGACCGGTAAAAAACAATTGATTTCATCGATAGTACCCGTTAAACGGGTACTATTTTTGCATGCGATTTTCTTATCAGAAGAAAAAAAGGCTGATTACTCAGCCTAATTGATCCTCATGTCTGCCAGATGCGCCGGCAGTGGTCCTTCGTGGTTAAAGCAGATGACAAAGGTTACTTCATGTCTTTCCGATACTTCATTAAAGACGTCGATAACCTTTTCCAGTTGATCATCCTTCATTTCATTCAGGTATATCAGTCCATCAACAAAGATGGTATCAATATCATAGTTACTGCTGATCAGTCCACAGACAAATCCATAAAGCATCATGGCATTGTTCACATTGTAATCGTCGAGATTAATAAAACGAACCGCATGGTCTAATTCGAACATGTTGCGATTATCATCATCAATAAATATGATATTCCCATCGCTCGTTTTAGCCGCTTGGTTCGCCATTTGGATCATTTTTTTCGTTTTTCCGGTGCCCATGCCACCGGCTAGAATTTTAACCATTCTCTCAACCTCCTGCGTTTCTTATTTTTCAATTGCCTGGTTGCGCAACTGTCCGCATGATGCGGCAATTTCCGAGCCTAGTTCTCTTCTAATTGTAACACGGATTTGTCCGGCTTCAAGAAGATTTTGGAAGTCGACTAACTTTTTCCGCTCCGGGGCGGAAAATGACCGCTCCTTGATCGGATTGACCGGAATCAGGTTGACGTGATAGAGTTTGCCTTTGATCAGGTCGATCAATTGACGGGCATGTTCCGGTGTATCGTTGAATCCTTCGATCATGGCATACTCGATCGTGACCCGGCGGCCTGTCTGAGCGATGTAATCATCACAGGCGGCCAATACCTCATTCAGAGGAAAAGCCTGTGCAATCGGCATGATCTGACGTCGCAGGTTGTCATTCGGAGCGTGGAGCGACAGGGCCAATGTGATCGGCAACTCCTGTTGAGCCAATCGTCGGATACCGTCCGGCAGACCACAGGTCGACAGACTGATATGACGGCCTGACAAATTGTAACCATCCTCGGCCACGATCTGATGTAAAAAGACCATCACCTGATCGAAATTTTCCAACGGCTCGCCTGAACCCATCAGTACCAAACGGCTGATGCGGTTTTTGGAATAGTTGTTTGCCAGGTAAAACATCATCAGCATTTCAGACGCGGTTATGTTTCGGACCAATCCATGAAGGGTCGAGGCACAGAAAGTGCACCCCATCCGACAGCCGATCTGTGTGGAGAGACATAGACTGCTACCGTAGTGATATTCCATGATGACCGCTTCGGCATAATCATCCTCCAGAGCGAACAGCAGCTTCTTGGTGCCATCTTCCGCTACTTGTTGCTGGACCGGTTTGACTTGCGGCAGTGGATGATGGTTTTGTAAATACTCGATCAGATCCTGTGGTAGATTGGTCATTTTTGAGTAATCCAGCACCCGGTTTTTATGGAACCATTGGTAAAGCTGTTTACGTCGGAATGGTTGACCCGGTAGGTCAGCCTGTAATAGCTGGTTTTGGCTCCAGGATAAGATGTGATCCATTAATAGCCCCGTTCATAGTTGATTATATTACGCAACGGTTGGTTGGATTGGAACCGCTGCAGATTGTCATAAAAAAGTTCGAAGCGACCACGGGCGATATGCTGATCGACCCAGGAATTATGCGAACTGATGATGATATTCGGTAATTGCCACAGAGGAGAATTCTCCGGTAGCGGTTCGGTCTCAAATACATCGAGTGCTATCATGCCCAGATGGTCGTGATAACGGATCAGATCTTTTTCCACGAGGACTAGGCCGCGTGAAATATTATGCAGGTGAGCGCCCGGTTTCATCGCCAGGATAAATTCACCATCGATCAAACCGATGGTATCGGGAGTGGCCGGCAGACAGTTGATGACATGATCTGCCCGGGCCAGGACTTGTTTGATATCCGCCAGGCGGTGTGTCTCATCAAACCCTTCGACCGGATGGCCTGAGCGATTGACCCCAAGACAATCCACCTCAAAACCAGCAAGGCGTTTGACAGATTCCCGAGCCAATGTCCCGGTACCGATAAAGGCGATGGTCTTGCCCTTAAGACTGGTCAGGTTCATCAACATGCGCCATTTATGGTCCCGCTGGTTGTCATAGATTTGGTGCAGGCGTTTTTCCATTGCCAGAATCATACCGACGACCCACTCACCTATCTGGGGAGAATAACCCCCATGATTGTTGCTGATCATGACATCCTGAAACTCAGGACTCACCTGGTCAAAACCGATGCTTGTCAGTTGGATCCACTTAAGATTCGGCAGTTGCTGCCGCGTCAGTCCGGGAAAGGCATTATAAGTGATCAATATGTCGACATCGGAATAATCTCCTTGGAAATCGGACCTGCGTTCATCTTCAAAGAGGATCTCGTAGCCGAGATCCTCCATTTGTTTGACATGGTCCTGGACCATGTTCACAGTTAGAAGGACTTTCATTAAAACAGACCTACGATCTCCCCGTCAGGCAGAATGTCGATGTTGTTGGCTGCCGGTACTTTGGGCAGTCCCGGCATGGTCATGATCGCACCGGTGATTGCTACGATAAAACCGGCTCCGGCACTCAAGCGCAACTCGCGAATTTCAATATCAAAATCGGTCGGTCGGCCAAGTTTTGTCGCATCATCCGAGAAGGAATACTGTGTTTTGGCCATACATATCGGCAAATTACCATAACCGATCTTTTCAAATAATCGAAGTGAGGTCATGGCTTCCTTACTGAAGTTGACGGAATCAGCTCCGTAGATCTTTTGAGAGATCGTGCGGATCTTATTTTCGATCGTATCTTCTACATCGTAGAGATAATGGAATTCGGATTTTTGGTTTTCCATCACTTCTAATAGCATTTCGGCCATTTCGATCCCGCCTTCTCCACCTTTTGAGAAGACATCGCTCAAGGCCAACGGGACGCCTCTGTCTTCCATCAGACGGCGCAGTTCAGCAACTTCGGCATCACTGTCTGTCGGGAAACGATTAAGAGCTACGATATAGGGAACACCAAACCGATCAAGGTTTTCCATATGCTTTTCAAGGTTGGCGAAACCATGCGAGATGGCGTCAACATTTTCTTGGCTCAATTCGTCTTTTTTTACACCGCCGTGCATTTTGAGGGCTCGGATCGTAGCAACGATGACTACACCATCGGGATTTAAGTTAGCTGAGCGGCATTTGATATCGAAGAATTTTTCCGCTCCGAGATCAGCTCCAAAGCCGGCTTCAGTCACGACATAGTCGGCATAGCGCAGTCCCATTTTGGTTGCCAGCACAGAATTACAACCGTGAGCGATGTTGGCAAATGGTCCACCGTGAATCAGCGCCGGTGTGTTTTCTAAAGTTTGCACCAGATTCGGTTTGATCGCTTCATACAATAGAACGGATAAGGCACCGGTTGCGCCGATCTGCTCACATGTGACAGGATTTCGTTTTCTGTCATAGGCGACGATCATACGGCTGAGTCGCTCCTTCAAATCGGAAATACTGTCAGCCAGACATAAGATTGCCATAACTTCGGAAGCAACAGAGATATTAAAACCATCCTGGCGCGGAATGCCGTCACCCAGCCCACCCAGGCCGATGGTGATGTTGCGAAGCGCCCGGTCATTCATATCCAAAGCCCGCTTCCAGACTACTCTACGGACATCAATGTCCAGCGGATTGCCCTGATAGATCGAATTGTCGATCATGGCGGAAAGCAAGTTGTTGGCCGCGGTAATAGCATGGATATCTCCGGTAAAGTGGAGATTGATATCGACCATCGGTACCACCTGGGCATAACCTCCCCCGGCGGCACCGCCCTTCATGCCGAAGCTTGGTCCTAAGGACGGTTCACGTATCGCGGTAACCGCGGTTTTCCCCAATTTATTCAATGCCATGCTGAGGCCGACATTGGTCGTAGTTTTGCCTTCTCCTGCCGGAGTCGGTGTAATAGCAGTTACTAAAATCAGCTTGCCGTCTTCTTTTTCGACATCAAGCGCTTCTAAATCGATTTTTGCTTTGTATTTACCAAAATGTGTCAAAAGGTCGGTATCGATTCCCAGATTTTTGGCAATCTCATCAATGGGGAGCAACTTAGCTTCATTGGATATCTGGATGTCTGTTTTCATGGAGTCCTCCTCAGTCTACAGGCTTTGATCGTGTTAACCATCAACATGATAATGGTCATCGGTCCAACGCCACCCGGCACCGGGGTCAAATAACCAGCTTTTTCAGCCACGTTTTCAAAATCGACATCACCAACCAGTTTCTTTTCCAGCCGATTGATCCCGACATCGATTACAATCGCGCCTTGCTTTATCATATCACCGGTCAAATAGTTTGGTCGTCCGATGGCGACCACGACGATATCGGCCTGCTTTGTCAACTCAGCCAGATTTTTGGTTCTGGAATGAGTGATCGTAACGGTTGCATTTTGTTCCAGCAGCAAGTGAGCCATTGGTTTACCGACGATATTACTGCGGCCGATAATAACGGCATGTTTTCCTTCGATCGGGATATCATATGCTGCCAGCAATTTCATGATGCCATTTGGTGTGCATGGCTTCGGTCCGGGCAATCCCTGCATCAATTTGCCGACATTTTCCGGGTGGAAACTGTCAACATCTTTCGCCGGGTCGATCGCTTGTAATATCTTTTGCTCATCGATTTGATCAGGCAAAGGCAGCTGGACCAGGATACCGTCGACTTGATCGTTCTGGTTCAGTTGATCGATCAGTTCGAGCAATTGTTGTTCGGTGGTGTCATCGGCCAGGGTGTAAGCAAAGTTTTTAATGCCGATTTTTTCGGCCATCTTTTCTTTTCGTCCGACATAGACCTTTGAGGCCGGATCATTACCGACTAAAATAACTGCCAGACCGGGAACAATACCTTGTTCCCGGAGTCCGGCAGCAGTCTGGGTTAATTCGGCTTGTAGGTCAGCGGCAACTTTAGTCCCGTCTAATCTGATCATCGGTCATATCTCCATATTTCAGTATCAATGCTTTGGCAGCATAGACCTCGTCGACCCGACCGACCTTGGTGGTATGAGGGGCTTGTTTTAATGTTTCCGGATCTTCGATGCCTTCACGGGCAATCTGTTCCATGATGTCTGCAAATTGATCCAGGGTTGCTTTTGACTCAGTCTCAGTCGGCTCCACCATAATCGCTCCGTGAACGATCAAGGGGAAGTAGATGGTTGGTGGATGGACACCGAAGTCCAACATCCGCTTGGCAATATCAAGAGTGGAAATTTCCGGATGGTCTTTGATGCCGCTGAGGACAAATTCGTGCTTACAGACTTGGTCAAACGGCAAGGCATACGTCTTCTTTAACCGCTTCATCATATAGTTGGCATTTAAGACGGCCATATCGCTGGCCAGTTCAAGACCTGGTCCACCGAGTGATTTAATATAAGTGTAAGCCCGAACTAATATACCGTAGTTTCCATAGTATGCTTTGACCTTACCGATGGAATGCGGCCGATCATAATTGAAAAAATAACCATCATCTGATTTATCGACTACCGGTACCGGCAAAAATTCCGCCAGGTGGGCTTTGACGCCGACCGGACCACCGCCCGGTCCGCCTCCGCCGTGAGGAGTCGAGAAAGTTTTATGGACATTGTAGTGCATGACATCAAATCCCATGTCACCGGGACGAGCTTTGCCCATGATGGCGTTCATGTTGGCTCCGTCATAATAGAGCTGTCCGCCGACATCGTGGATGATCCTGGCGATTTCCTCGATCTGCTGTTCAAACAATCCCAGAGTGGAAGGATTGGTCAACATCAACCCGGCAGTGTTTTCATTGACAGCAGCTTTTAACGCTTCCAGGTCTACCCCGCCATCAGCCTGTGACTTGATTTCGATCAAGTTGTAACCGACCATGGCTACCGTAGCCGGATTGGTGCCGTGAGCAGAGTCAGGCACGATGATCTCGTTTTTGTGAACATCACCGTTTTTCTCATGGAAAGCCTTAATGATCATCAGACCGGTCAGTTCGCCCTGAGCACCGGCAGCCGGCTGAAGTGTAAATGCGTCCATCCCCGCGATGATTTTCAGTTGTTCCTGCAATCCATACATCAGCTCAAGCGAACCCTGGATGGTTTCAAGTGGTTGTTTTGGGTGCAGATATGCCAGTGACGGCATTTTGGCGATGTCTTCGTTGATTTTGGGATTGTACTTCATAGTACACGATCCCAGGGGATAGAATCCGGTATCAACGCTGTGGTTGAGCAGGGAAAGGTTGAGATAATGACGCATGATCTCGTTTTCTGACACTTCGGGCAAGTCTAAGTCTTGTCGTAATTCACCCAGATTTGACAGATCAACTTCCGGAACATCGAGTTTTGGCAAAGAATAACCGATTTGACCCGGGGTGGATTTTTCAAAGATCAATGTATTGTAATGGCTCATTGAAACCTCCTTACGACCTCGAGGTATTTATCGAGTTCTTCTTTGGTCCTCTTTTCGGTCACGGCAATTAATATCTCATTGTTATCAAGCTCAATTCCACCCAGGATATTTTCCTGTTTCAAGGCATCTAACAGCTCTTTTGCATCACCTCTGTATTGAAGAGTGAACTCTTTAAAATACGTATTGCCGCGGGTTTCATTGAACAGTCCGGTCTCCAGCAGTCCATTGCGCAGATAAGTTGCCTTGGCGTATGCCTGGCGGCAGACTTCCTGGAGTCCTTGCGGTCCCATGACATTGAGGTAAATCGAAGCAACCAGTGAATTCAGTGATTGATTGGAACAAATATTACTGGTGGCTTTGTAGCGTCTGATGTGTTGTTCGCGAGCCTGCAGCGTCAAAACAAACGCCCGGTTGTTTCGTGAGTCACGAGTCAAACCGGCTACCCGGCCGGGAATTCGGCGAATATGCTTGCGTGACACAGCCATGTAGCCCAGATAAGGGCCGCCCAGGTTCATCCCATTGCCAAGGCTTTGTCCATCACCGACGACGATATCTATTCCATAATTGCCCGGTTTTTCTAATACGCCGAGACTGATCGGATCCGTGATCAGGACAGAAAAGGTTTTACCCTCGGTCATGGAGCCTAATTGCTTGACGTCTTCCAGGGTGCCGTAATAGTTTGGGTTTTGCATCACCAGACAGGCGGTTTCGGGTGAGATCAGATCGTTGGCCCGGGATAGATCGGTCTTGCCGTCGACTACCGGCAGGGTGATCACTTCGATCCCTCGGAAGTGGAGATATGTCTTGATGACCTCAAAATATTCCGGATTGATCGCTTCACTGATCAGCACACGCTTGGCCTTACGGGTATTGTTGATCGCCAATAAGACCGCTTCAGCGGCTGCATTGGAGACATCGTACATCGAGGCATTCGAGGTATCCATTCCAGTCAACTGACAGATGAGGGATTGGTACTCGAATATCATCTGAAGCGTTCCCTGGGCGATCTCCGGTTGATAAGGCGTATACGAGGTATAGAATTCGCTCCGGCCGATAATATGATCAATGATCAAGGGTCGGAAATGGTCGTATACTCCCCCACCTAAAAAACAGATATTATCGTCTAGATTTTGATTTTTCTTACCTAGTTCCGTGGCATGGCGCAACATGTCAGTCTCACTCAGAGCATCCTCGATCGGCAGGTTACCCTGAAAACGTAGATTCTTCGGAATGTCGGCAAATAACTCATCGATTGAAGAAATGCCTAATTCTTCCAGCATTTCCTGAGTAACTTGCTCACCGTTTGGAATGTAACGATGCGATGTCATTACGCTTCGCTTTCAAGAAACGCCTTGTACTCTACCTCATCCATCAGTTCATCGAGTTCTGATTCATCGGACAATTGTACGGCCGCGATCCAGTTCTCCATGGGATCTTCGTTCAACAGCTCCGGTTGGTCTTCTAACGCTTCGTTGATCTCGACGACCTTACCTGAAACTGGTGAAAAGATATCAGAGGCACTTTTAACTGATTCAACGACTCCGATGGGGTCGCCAACGGCAACGTCCAATTCAAGTTCCGGCAGTTCTACATATACTATGTCTCCTAGTTGATCCTGAGCATAATCGGAAATTCCGACATAAGCGATCCCATCTTTGACTTGAACATATTCATGCTCGTTGGTAAAGAATAATTTTGACATTTTTCCCTCCTGGAATTCCTTTGGTTTATTTTTTTCTTGGTAGAAAGCGCTTGCTGATCTGTACAGCTTTGAGCTTTTTATTACGTACCCCAATCAACAGTTCCTCACCAAGTTTTGCGTATTCGGCGGGGATCAGTGCCAGGGCGATCGTCTTGCCAACAGTCGGTGCTTTATAACCCGTGGTAATGTGACCGATTTCTTCCTGATCGAGATTGTATACCGGATAGTCAGTTCGGGCGATACCTCGGTCGAGTAATTCAACAGCGACGATTTTACGGGCAGTCCCGGATTCTCGTTCCGCCTTGATCACGTCAGAGCCAATGAAATCGCCCTGACTGACGAAAAAGCCGAAGCCACTTTCAAGCGGTGTCCGATCATCCGACAATTCGTTGCCATAGAGCGGTAAACCGGCTTCAAAGCGCAGGGTGTCGCGGCTACCCAGTCCGGCAGGCTTAACAATGCCTTGTCCGACCCGCAAAATTTCGTTCCATACAAGGGAGCTGTCTTGCGGTTGAACAAAGATTTCGAAGCCATCTTCTCCGGTATATCCGGTCCGCGAAATCATGGCATTGACACCGGCCAGTGAAACATTCTCGACGAAAGTAAAGAATTTGATCTCATCGAGATCGAAATCGACCATTTTTTGCAGAACTTCTTGAGCGTTCGGTCCCTGTAAAGCCATTGCTCCGTAATCATCCATCTGATCGATCACTTCGACATCGAAGTCACCGACCTGTCACAGCAGCCATTCCATATCAATGTCATGATTGGCGGCATTGACCACCATGAAGTATTCGTTGGGATCAACTTTGTAGGTCAGTAAGTCTTCGATCACACCACCTTCGTGATTCAACAGAAAACCATAGGCTATCTGTTTGTCTTCCAGTTGAGTGACGTCATTGGTGAAGACGTGCTGGATGAATTCAGTTGCCTGAGGGCCTTTGATCCGGATCTCACCCATGTGTGAGACATCGAATAATCCGGCCTGATTCCGTACCGCTTCATGCTCTTCGACCAATCCGGTATAACGGATCGGCATCAGCCAACCGGCGAAATCAACCATTTCCGCCCCAAGATCGACATGATCTTGATATAGGGGAGTTTTTTTCACTCTGAACCTCCTTTTAATGTATACTTCTATCTTATCCAAGTTACGAGTATTTACAACATCTCTTATAAAAAAGACGCTAAATTGGATAGCGTCTTTTACCTTTAAGAGGAGTATATTCAATTTGTTTCATAAACTGTCGCCCGATCAATCCGGTCAGAAAACCGGTGACGACAGCTGCGACGATCAGAATCGGGTAATACACCCGGGCGATCGAAAAGCTGTTGATCAATAGACCGAGGACGATCGCCTGAGCGGTATTGTGGAGAAAGGCGCCGATGATAGATATGCCGATCAGAGAAAATACCTTAGTCGACGTCAGCAGCAAAAGCTTCATCCCGATCAGTGACACTAGTCCGCCACTCATACTGTAGATCAGTGAAATCGGCGAACCGGTAAACATACTGACCAAAAGCACCCTCAGCACGACGATGATAAGCGTCTGCTTAAAATCAAACAGATAAAGTGCCAGCAAGGTGACAATATTGGCTAAACCGAGCTTGACTCCGGGGACATTGATCAAGGGGATAAATCGTTCAAAATAACTTAGTACCATTGCAATGGTGATCATGAGAGCCATGGTGGTAAACTGGAGCATTTTTATCTTATTCACTGATACCGTCCACTTCCGGCTCTGTCCCATTTGCCTGTATGACAACACTGACACGATGCGGCAGACAGACGATCGCCCGCCCAACGGTCTTTAGGGGGGCAGTGTGCACACAAAGCTGATCGCGACAGTTGGCATCCACCATGGTGACGACCTCATTCTCGATTAGAATCTTGTTATATTGATCGCCATACTCAAGTATGATCTCCTGGTTTTCAGCCAGTGGTTCAACTTGTACGACCTGGCCGTTTTTGGCGATTTCGACAAAACTTCCGACTTCGCGATGGGCCACATTGTAACCAAATAATCCGACCGCTATCATCAAAAACAAAATAGCGACGATAACATCCATTTTTTTCATAACATAACCAATGCTGCAGCTAATCCGAGACAGTATGACACAGCGATCAATTGATAATTCACAACAGCCAATCCAAAGGTTTCGGCTTTATTTATTCGGGAAACAAATGTCCGGACATGGCGGTGCACCCTTGGCAGTGTGACAAATACGATCAGACAAGTCCAGGGAAGCACTTGGGTAATGACCAGGATCGTGATGATCAGATAGATCAGCAGGTAATTGAAACTGAATAAGTGTTTGCTGTGATCAAGACCAATATAATGTGGCAGAGTATAGCGACCGTTTTGTCGATCTTCATGTAAGTCCGACATGTTGTTGGCCAACATGATATTGGCGGTGGAAAGGATCAAAGGCATTCCGACCAGACCGATTCGAAGGATCTCCCGCAGGTTCAGTTGCAAATAATCACCCTGCAGACCGACCCAGCCCAGATGGTGAGTGTGAATGTACACGGCTAAAAAGGTGATCAGCCCTCCCATGGTAAAACCGCTGAGGATCTCGCCGAAGGGAGTGTGATTGATCGGTACCGGGCCATAGGAATAAATCAATGCGATCCCGAAGCTGATCATTCCAAGGGCCAGTACGATCAGGTC
>LSQX01138128.1_pt1 | contig 14031 bp, 13 predicted proteins | sample 654561 | NCBI WGS metagenome assembly LSQX01 (sample SAMN04489861, study PRJNA283612) | anaerobic digester metagenome | isolation source: 4 biogas reactors fed with cattle manure at either 37C or 55C with and... | place: Denmark: Kongens Lyngby | collected 2014
GCTATTTCGTGTCCCATGATGGTGTTGGCCAGGGTATCATCAAAAGTCTCGCTGTCAATTTCCCGGATGACGACATCGACCAGCCCGAGTTTGTTGATATCGCCTTGCAGTTTCAACTTGGCATAGCCACCAACAATCGCGGTAAGAATCCAAAGGACAAGGAGGAAAGCGGCCAGAATCAAGCCCCAGCTGATAATGAGGGTGAAGGTGCGGACGGAGTCAGCCCCTTGCAATATGGAAGTGATTGTTGTGCAAGCTGGCATGTGAACCTCCGTTAATGGCGGGAAAGGCCGAATGGCAGTGCGTCACACGTTCCATGTATCCTTTGTACTTGTTTACCATAGCTATGTTCACTATAAGGCAGCTGTCATCCATTTGACAAGAAAAGCAAAGAGTTTATTTCGAGTCTGTTCGCAGACATCAAATAAATCAATGGAGGAAAATATGAAAAAGTATCTGATGATCATTTTGGCGCTTGTACTTATCTTTGCCCTGGTTGTCGGCTGTGCACCCAAAGAAGCAACGGAACTGACCGAACCCGAGGCGACAGGAACACAGGGTCAAGTTGAACCTGAAACGCCGACGGGTCTCGCGGCGCAGAAATTACGGTTCAGGTAGAAAAGGAGTGGATGGACTATTACAAAGCCGCCGCCAAACGCATCACCGATTTCAACCCTGACGTGAAGATTAATCTGCAGAAGATCGGTTCTTTCGATCACATCGCTATCCTTGATGAGACGGACGCCAGCAACCCTGACGTCGCCGATATCTTCGCTTTGCCTGCAGACCGTTTTTACCAGCTTGGCCGGCAAGGATCTGCTAGGTGCCGTCGACGGACAGACAATCGCCGCCCGTCTGTGTGGTTGGGCAAACTTTGATGATGGTCTGGGCGGTCTTTTCAAAGTGGACGGTGAATACCTGGCCTTCCTCTTCAACATCGAGACCCTGGTTGTCTTTGTCAGCGTCAAGAATGCGGAAAGCGAAGACATTGACCCCGGCAAATCGACGGAACTTGACGATGTCGAAGACCCGGCCTATATTCTCTTGCCCGTTTTTGACGCCCGGTACGGCGTTGCCCTCGCCAATTCAGCCGATATCGCTCTTCTAAAAGAAGAAGGAGACGGCTTCGTGTCGGATCTGACAGCCGATTGGGGCGAGCTGGAAGCGGGCAGAAAGGCAGCACTCACAGTCCTTTACAACTATTGGAAGCTCAACTATGACAGCAATGCCACTCTCTTTGACAACGAAGCGGGCTGGGGCTATATCGATGAAAAATTCACAAGCGGCAGCAACGGTGTCTTCCGTATTGGCGGCCCTTGGGAAACCAGCGCAATGAAGGGTTTGACCAATGATGGTGAAGATCTGGGCATCTACCCCATCGGTCAGCTTACCGTTGCGGGTCAGTTGCTGCGCCAATGGCAGGGTGGCTGGGGCCTGGCTATCAACCCCCGTATTGAAGAGGACCAGGCCAAGGTGGAACTGGCAGAAGCCATGATCGGTGAGATTGTCAACCCTGAGTTCGCGGTCGAGCTTTTCAAAGCCACCGGCAAGATCCTTGAAAATGTTACTGCCGAAGCATATGCAGAAAGCGATCTCCCCGATGTTGATAAGAAGGTCATCGCCTCTGTCATCGCCTCATATGAAGAAGCTCCTGCTCGCCCGCTCTTCACCGAGTGGGGAAGCGTTTGGGACACCTGGAAGAACAGCATTCTCTCCTGGAACGCCCAGACTCCTGCCTCTGCAGAAGAAGCATACAAGGAAATCAAAGCGTCCTTTGACGCCATGATGTTGAACTTCTAAACCCACCCAATGAAAGGAAGAAAGGGATGATCCCTTTCTTCCTTTTTCATAGGAGTCTACATGTACCCGACAAAAATCTCCCGACGTGCACTGATCATTCTTCTTATTTTATGTGCGGCCATTATATTTTTGTTAAGTCTGGAGGTGCTCTTTTTTGTAAAAGACGCCGACCACTTTGAAGATTTCCAGCGCCAAGTGCCAGAAGCGACGTTTAGCGATTATCTCAATGCTCGGCTTTTTAATTATATCGTATCGCTCGTGCCCGTCCTTTCGCTGGCGCTCTACACCTATTTTCTCGCTCAGCGATTTGGAACCCCGCCCCTGTATCGACTCATCTGGGGACTCTTGTTGGGAGCAGCCGCGGTCCTTCGCGCCGTACAGACCAATCTTCGGATGCCGCTGTCCATAATTCTTTTGGCTCTTTACATCGCATGTACACTCGTCGTCATCAATATTCATCGTTTCTCGGAAAGTAGGTGACCATTGAAGACTCCTCGACTTCTTCTCGACGACATTGGTAATGTCCGAGAGAGAAAAAACCTCTACCTTAAAGAACTGTTTGAAGCAGAGGCCGCAGGTCGGCAGGAAGAAGTGAACAACCTCAAGGCCCATCGCTCTTCCCATCCGTATCTCCTTTCTTTGCGTGAGGCAAAAGAAAAGGAAGCGGTTTTTCTCCGTGAACTCAAACAGCAGGTAGAGACATATGAGCGTTCGCTCTCTTCAGATGATCCGCTCAAAAAGCTCAAGGTCGATGCCTTTGAAGCCGCAGAAAAGGCAACGTTTTATCAACCTCTCCGCGAGCTCAGCTATGACTTTGAGCTGCTGGACCGTATCTATCACTTCCGACTGGATCAACTCCCTCGCATCATCAGAGATCAAGAAGCGCTGATGGAGCGAATCAAGACAACCGAAACGCAGCTATCCCATGAACGCTCACAGAACCACAGTGCCTATGAGCAGGAAACGCAGCGCTATCAAAGCGAAAGAAAAGAACAACTAAAGCGCGAGATTGCCCTTCTCAAACAAAAGAGAAAAGAACGGCTGATCAGTGAAAAGGCCTTTGCCAACGAAAAGAAGATGGCAAAGCTCGCCTCTCGCGACGACATTCACGCCAGGGTAAACTCCCATCCGGTGAAACTTCTTGAAGAAGAACTCCGAAACCTTCGCCATCGGCTAATAACCGATAAGCGACTGGCGCTCAAAGTCTTGGAGAGCGATATCTCCGATGTCCGCAGAAAAACACCCGTGGAAACGCAGGAGCGCATTCCTTGGCGAAGCTTTGTCTCCATCCCGCTTCCAGGTGTGGGCCAGCTTCTAAACGGACAGTGGCAAAAAGGCATCCTCTTTCTCTTCGCTTCTCTTTTCATTTATCTTGTCGCCATTCCCTATTCTCTGGGGTATGGCAACTATCAAGGCACAGGTCTTAGCGGACTGGTGACGCTTGCTGAAGGCGGCGCGAGACTCCATCGCTCGATCATCTTCATGGTAGAAGGGATCATCGCCATCTTCCTGTTGATTTTCTCCGCCGCGTTGATTCTCATCTCCTTTCGAGATGTGTATACGACGGAGAAAAAGAAGATGCAGGGAATCCGACCCTTTACGTGGTTTGAGAGTCGACAGACGATGGAAGAAAAGGGATTCCCCTATCTCGTATCGCTACCGGCGCTGATCGTCATCGTCTTTATCGTCCTTGTGCCGATTATGACGACCATTCTTATTTCCTTTACCAATATGGATCCGCAACACCAATCGAAGTTCACCTGGATCGGTCTTGCCAACTACAAATTGATCGCTTTAGGGCAGGGCATTGCCGGAAGCGCTTTCTGGCTTATCCTGGGCTGGACCCTCATATGGACAGTGGGCGCCACGACCTTAGCAATCGCTATCGGGTTTTTCCTCAGTCTTCTTGTCAATCAGGAGAGACTCAAAGGCAAAAAGTTCTTCCGCACGGTCTTTTTACTCCCATGGGCGGTACCGGCCTTTATTACGATCATGTTCTTTTCGATCATGGTCTCTTCGACCGGACCCATCACGCAGATACTTCGCGCCCTCACCGGGCAGATCATCAATATTAAGAATTCGTCTCTTCTCACCCGCATCTTTTTGATCTTCCTTCAAGGATGGCTGGGCAGCGCCTATATCTTCCTGTTATCCACGGGAGTCCTCCAGGGCATTCCCTCCGACCTCTACGAAGCGGCTGAGATCGACGGCGCAACAAGCTGGCAGAAGACGATGCGCATCACCGTGCCTCTCATTCTCTTTCAGACGGCACCGCTTCTAGTAGGCCAGTATACCTTTAACTTCAATAATTTCTCTATCATCTTCCTGTTTAACCAAGGGGGACCGTTTAATCCCACCTTATACGGAAATCTTGCAGGAAGTACCGATATTTTGATCTCTTATATCTATAAGTTGACGATACAAAACCAGTACCAAGGCGTGGGAGCTGCGATTACGATCGTGATTTCCGTCGTATTGATGTTTATCGCCTGGCTTGGCTACCGAAACACCAAAGCCTTTAAGGAGGAAAAACTGTGAAGAAAAAGAAAGAAGGACTCTATCTTTCGGATCGTCCTCCCCTGAGTCCGCTCGGTAAAGTGCTGCTGGTGCTATCGTATGTCGTCCTTGCCATCTGGTCCATCGTTATCTTGTGGCCTCTGTCGCAGATGGTGATCTCGAGTGTCAACGGGACGCAGACAAAAAACATCACGATGGGCAGACGATTTGCCTTCTCGCTCAAGCACTTTGAATATCTGTTCAATGAGACGAATTTCCTTCTGTGGGTGCGAAACACCCTGTTCATTGCCGTAGCGACGGCACTTCTGACGCTGGTGATCGTCAGCTTCACCGGATTTGCCTATTCCCGCTATCGCTTTAAAGGCAGAAGGATGAGCCTGCTCGCGATCATGCTGATTCAGACGATCCCGACATTTGCCGGCATCACGGCCTTCTACACGATGCACAGCATCATCTCCGGCTTTGCGCCCTTTTTTACCAGGCAGCTCCTGCTCATTTTTATCTACGCAGGGGGCGGCATCGCATCGAACACCTTTATTCTAAAGGGCTATATCGATTCGGTGTCGACAGAGCTTGACGACGCTGCGCGGATTGACGGATGCTCCAACATGCAAGTGTATCGCCTCATCATCATGCCGATTGCCAGGCCCATGCTCTCCATCATCGCCCTTTGGAGCTTCATCGGCCCCTTTATGGATTACATGCTCGCAGCCATCCTACTGACAAACAACGAGTCGCTGACATTGGCTCCGGGGCTGTTTACACTGATTAACGATACACGCACCATGAATCAACCGGCCTTTGCCGCCGGGGGACTTCTCACGGCGATACCGATTATTATACTTTTCATCGCTCTTCAGAACCAGCTGGTCAGTGGACTGGCGCAAGGTTCTGTGAAGGGGTAGGAGGCATTATGCAAGTCGAACTGAAAGACATCGGGAAAAAATATGAAGGCAGAGAGAACTTTACTCTCCGCCACATCGATCTACTCATCGAAGAACAGTCATTTTGTGTCATCTTGGGGCCTTCTGGCTGCGGCAAGAGCACACTTCTTCGAATGATCGCCGGGCTCAACTCCATCACGGAAGGGGAGCTGATCTTCAACGGAAAACTGATGAACAAAGTGCCTCCAAAGGACCGCGACATTGCGATGGTGTTCCAGTCCTACGCGCTCTATCCGCATATGAGTGTCTATGACAACATGGCCTTTAGCCTCTCTCTGCGAAAAGAACCCAAAGAGGTGATCCGAGAAAGAGTGCTAGAAGCAGCAGAAATCCTTCAAATTACGGAGTATCTCTATAACAAACCTTCTGACATCTCCGGAGGCCAACGGCAGCGTGTAGCCCTTGGTCGGGCGATGGTGAGAAAGCCTCGTGTCTTTCTCATGGACGAGCCCCTCTCCAACCTCGACGCCAAATTGCGAGAACATATGAGAGTGGAACTGGTGCGTCTGCATAAAAACTTGGGAACGACCACCATCTACGTCACGCACGATCAGACCGAAGCGATGACGATGGCTGACATGATCGTACTGATGAACGACGGAAAAATCATGCAGCAAGGTACCCCGGAGGAATTTTATCACCATCCTGAGAATCTCTTTGTTGCCGGATTCATCGGCTCACCGACGATGAATATCTATCCGGGCGTCATCAAAAATGGTGCGTTTCATTCATCAGGTGGTGCACTTGTCGTAGAACCTTCTGAAAAAGATGCGCAGGCGCTTGCACCTTACGAGGGAAAGGAAGTCCATATGGGCATCCGCAGCGAACGGATTTTAAGCGGCGTAGAAGAGAAGAACACTTTTCAAGCGGAGGTGGATGTCATCGAGATGCTTGGGAAGGAAAAACTCCTCAACTGCAAGCTACAAGATGGGAGCGACATTGTGATCTCTGTTCCCGGCTACTTTGAATACGCTGTCGACGAGGTGCACAACTTCCACTTTGATCTCGACGCGCTGCATTTCTTTGACTCAGAGACAACGGAGCGCATTGGTTCATAGAGTGAGATAAAAAAGAAGAGATCCGGGATGCTTTTTCCGGATCTCTTTTCATGTAACGAAGTTCTACTGACGAGCTTTGATGCTTGAGAGGATCGCCAGTACTTCAGGGTCTTCCATACGCACTTCCTGGATGCCTCTTTTTAGCCAGACGATGACTTGCAGTTGCTCCAGCTCTTGATCCTCTTCATTGGCAAACAAAACAACGAGAGGCGCACCAAAGTTCACTGCTCGATATCCTGACCAAGTGTAATTGACAAGTTCGATGGGCACGATCGCTTCTACACCGTTGAAGTGTTCCTTGGGCGTCTTCACCATCTTGTTGCCAGGCGCAAAATACTCAATCTCTACACCGGGAGACGTCAGGTCGTCTGCATCAGGCTCTCCCTTGTACATGTAGATGTCGTTTCTGGCTTCGTCCTCCCCATAGGTATCCATGGAGGGATCTGCGCCCACAACAAGCCATCCCTTCGGGATAAAAGCGCTGACGTTTCCTGCGTGAAAGACGCTACCTTCAATGTTTTCGGGCACCTCAATGGCCGGTGTTGCGATCACTTTATCTTCTTTTGCACAAGACGGCAGTAAAAGAGCCAACAGAAGAACGACCCAGATGATTATAATTTTCCGCGTTTTCATACTTCCTGTTCCTATGATAGTAATCACTCACTTTTATATTATATATCATAGATGGCTAAAAAGTCTTCCTTCGATACCAATCGTCAGATCTTTTTCTCCCACAGGTGCTATTTCGGCCGATTCAGGCGATACGCTCAGTTCATGGAGAATCCATCCGCGCTGCAATTGTCTGATATCGTGATGACAGACGCTGCAGATTCCATCAGCTGCCACGCACAGACACTTTCCGCACGAAGGACAGCAGGTCAAAGAAATATTGTCTGCGTGATGAGACTTCGTTCCCAGTGCCCTTTTAAACACTAACGCGCAGGCAAAGCGACCGGAGGGGATATAGCCTTCCATCGGATGGCCTGAGCGTTCGTCAATCAGTCGATTGTTCATGTTTACAGAAAAACACATATGTAAATACTCTGAGGTCATGTCTTCTGTGTAGGATGTAAGTTGAACTTTCGGAACCTCCACCATCTCCATTTGAATGATGATTTTCTTTCTAAGCAAGTTGCGAATCAGTCGATAGTGATCTCTAAATAACGGTTCGTCCATGAAGATGCGAAGGGCTCGCCAATCTCTGTCTCTTATCGCGCTTTGATACTGAGAAAACATCGAGGTCACAAATACGAGAATATGGGCTTCATGGAAGTGGGGATCTTTTTTTCTAAGCTCGTCGAAACTTCCTTTTTTTTCACATTCCTCTGGGACAGAACCGAAAATCTCTTCTATCAACGCGTCGATTCCGCGCGGACCCTTTGTTTTCTTATAAATAGATAGGGTTCCCAGAACGACAAAGACGGCAAAAACAACCAAGACTATCAACAGCACAGACACAAAGGAAGGCATCACTCACTCCTTGCTCAAACTCGAAGAATCCACAGACTGACAGGGCGGCTGCTTCTAGTACAAAACGGACAAGATAGAAATGTCTCTTGAAACTAGTATAAACTGTCTGAAGAAAAAAAAGGGGTACGAAAGGGTACACTTTGTCCGAACGCCATGATTTTTAAGAAATTGCCGCTTTCAAAACCCCATTTTTTTGAATTCCTGTCGATTTCCCTGTACACTTTTAAAAAATAGAGTAAAATCTCCCTAGGAGGCTACACATGTCACGCACTTTTTCCCTGGGCGCCTTAAAAGGGATTGCCTTGGGGTTTGTCATCATTATTCTCAGCGGCTCCCTGCTACTGATGTTGCCCTTTTCTCACCGTGGAGAACTAAGTTATATAGACGCCCTCTTTACGGCAACCTCCGCGACCTGTGTCACGGGATTGACGGTGGTGGACACGTATCAGTCCTTCACTGTCTTTGGTCAGTTCCTGCTGATGATTATGATACAGCTGGGGGGCCTTGGCTTTTTAAGCATTGCCACGCTGATCCCTCTTCTCTTGGGGCGGCGGATCGGCCTTCGTACCCGAGCATATCTTGTCGAAGCGGTGGGAAGCCCACAGCTTGGAGGGATTGTCCGGGTCGTCAAGCGACTCCTGCTGGGCACATTCCTGATTCAGTTATTGGGAGCTTCCCTTCTGGCCATCCGATTGATTCCTCGCTTTGGCGTGCTCCGCGGAAGTTGGATGAGTCTGTTCACTTCGGTCAGTGCCTTTTGTAATGCGGGATTTGATGTCTTTGGGATCATCGAGCCGGGGACTTCATTGGTTCCCTTTCGCTCAGATCCGCTGGTCATCGGCGTCATCTCTTTTCTGCTTATCATCGGAGGCCTGGGATTTATCTTATGGGATGATTTGATGCAGAAAAAACTCGACTGGCGACACTATCGGGTTCATACGAAAATTGTCCTGATCATGACGGGGCTTTTGCTTGTGTTTGGTACTCTATTCTTTCTTTACAGCGAGAAAAATGGTGTTTTGCAAGGCACATCCGGTTTTGAAGCTTTCCTGATTGCCTTTTTCCAGTCCACTACCACGAGGACAGCAGGCTTCTTTAGCGTCGGACAAGATCAATTAAGCTCAGCCGGCACTCTCTTGACGATGCTACTGATGATCATCGGTGCTTCCCCCAGTTCGACAGGAGGCGGCATTAAGACGACTACCTTTTTCGCCCTTTTATATTCAGGGATGGGCTATGCTCGTGGGAAAAATGATCTCACCGTCTTTGGAAGGCGTTTAGGTGCCTCATCAATAGAGAAAGCACATCGCACGACCACCATGTACCTGTTTTGGATTATCTTAGGAGGGATCGGCTTCTCCCTCTTTACCACATTTGCCCTGGAGCAGAGCTTCTTTGAAATCGTCTCTGCGATAGGTACTGTCGGGCTTTCTAAGGGCATCACGTCCCTTTTGAATATTCCAGCCAAACTGACGATCATCATGCTCATGTACATCGGGCGTGTAGGATCTGTCACCCTTGCTACAGCGCTGATGGAAAAGGCCGTCGTGCCGCACACCAAAGCGCCTTCAGAAAACATTCCCATCGGTTAGGAGAACTCTATGCGATCTATTCTTGTCATCGGCTTGGGGCGCTTTGGGCGTCACCTATCTATCAAACTAGCAGAGCTCGGCAACGAGGTGCTTGTCGTCGACAGAAATGAGGAAATCGTCGACAAAATCGCTCCATATGTCACCCAGGGGCAAATTGCCGACGCGACGGACGAAGAAGCGCTGCAGGCCATGGGCGCAAGAAACTTTGACCTCTGCTTCGTATGCATCAGCGACGACTTCCAATCCTCGTTGGAAATCACCTCTCTACTGAAAGAACACGGGGCAAAGTATGTGATTGCCAAAGCAGACCGGGATCTCCATGCGAAGTTTCTTCGAAAAGTCGGGGCTGACGACATTGTCTATCCCGAGCGGGAGATGGCCAATCGTGTCGCTCTTCGATTCAGTTCTCGGGGATTCTTCGATATCTTCCCACTGGGAGAAAACCACTCCTTTGTAGAGATGAGCGTGCCCTCGCAGTGGATAGGAAAAACCATCGCTTCTTTAGACATCCGAAACAAATACCAGGTAAATGTCATTGCCTATCGAAGAGACTTGGAAATTCATCCGGTCCTCAATGCCACGCACCAGTTTGAGGAGGGTGAACATCTATTGATCCTAGGTGAGAACGAACAAACAGAAGCACTGGTAAATCTGAAATAAAAGCACGCCGCTATGAAAAAAGCGGCGTGTACGCTGTTTGAGAAGAACTGTTTAATAAGCCGTCCAGCCGGCATCCACAGGAATCGCAGCCCCGCTCAAAAAACTTGCTTCCTCGCTGGCGAGAAAGAGAATCACTGAGGCCAACTCTTCTGGCTTGCCCATCCTGACACGATCGCCCATAGCGGCATAGACTTTTGCCACATCGGCTTGATTGATATTTTTCATAAACTCGCCCGCGCCGACTTCGGTCTCGACCCCACCGGGACAGACCGCGTTGCAACGGACGCCTTCATTGTTGTACATATATGCCGTGTTCTTTGTCAGACCTACGACTGCATGTTTGCTCGCCGTGTAAATGGCGCCTGCACGCGTGCCTTCAAGGCCGGCGACGGATGCCACGTTGACGATCACTCCGCCTCCCCTTTCAAGAAAATGATTTACTGCGATCTTCATGCTCAGCATGGGGGCTCGGACATTGACGGCAAAAATCCGCTCATACATTTCATCGGTGATACTGGCAACGCCGCTCATGTCGTCCATGATGCCGGCGTTATTGACAAGGATATCTAGACCATCAAAGATCTCAAAGACTTCCTGCATCATCTTTTCAGGTCCTTCTTTTTGCATCAAATCTGCCTGCAAAGGGATAATTTTTCCACTCGTTGTTTCTGCTTCCGCTGCTAGTTCATCCAGTCGTTCTTTTCGCCTGGCTACAGCGATCACACTCGCTCCTGCTTTTGCAAATTGGAGCGCCGTTTCCCTTCCGATACCGGAGCTTGCTCCTGTGACCAGTACATGTTTATCCTGAAAATTCATCTCTCACCTCCAATCTATTCTAGTCATTTTTTACCCTTGGGGCAGATCGAGAAAAAAATGTTTTCGTAGTATTCATAATGTTAAAATCTTAATACATACGTGTTCAACCACTGTCAATGCATCTCTTCTCAGGATTCTCCTTCTGGTATAAAAATAGGTATTCATCAAATAGGGCATGAAAGAAAACGAAGCTATCGATATCGATGTGGTATAATGTACGAAAATTTGAAAGGAACTTTCATGTCGGACGTGCCTTTAAAACTCTTGATTCTTCTGGTGTTGATGTTAATCAACGCCTTCTTTGCCGCTTCTGAAATAGCGATTATCTCCCTATCACCTTCCAATCTTCGGCAGATCAGAGAAATGAATACAGCCACTTCGAAAGCGCTGCTTCGCTTAACCAAGGAGCCAAACCGCCTTTTGTCGACGATTCAGGTCGGGATCACGCTGGCGGGATTCTTTGCCTCCGCTTCAGCGGCGCAGAACTTCTCTGCACCTGTCGGACGCTTTCTCGCTGCGTTAGGCCTGCCCTATGCCTATCAGATCGCTTTTGGCCTGGTGACGATCCTTCTGTCCTATGTCACCCTGGTCTTCGGTGAGCTGGTCCCCAAGCGAATTGCGCTGGCAAGTAAAGAAAAAATCGCTCTGGCGGTCGCGCGTCCCATCGAGTGGATCAGCCTTCTTGCCAAACCGTTTGTAAGGCTTTTGTCGCTCAGCACTTCCCTCGTGTTAAAAGTCCTTCGGATAAAGGATGAGGCAGAAGAAGAGATGGTTTCTCGCGAGGAGATTCTCCGCCTTCTACGCGTCAGTTCTGAGCAGGGAAGCATCGATCACAATGAAGAGCTCCTCTTAAGCCGGGTCATCGAATTGCGCGACACGGAAGCCAGACAGATTATGACGCCTTCAAATCGTGTTTTTTCTGTCGATGTCGACGGTTTTGACGGACATGTGTTCACACAGATGATTGATTCGGGCTTTTCCCGTTTTCCTGTCTATGAGGAAGATCGCGATCACATTATCGGCCTTCTCTACATGAAAGACATCCTCGCCTTTCTTCACCAAGGTGAAGGAGAGATTGACATCCGCCAACTGATCAGAAAGCCGTTTTTCGTCCTAGAGAATCGCTTTCTCGACGATATTCTGAGAGATTTCCAGAGAGAAAAGATTCACTTAGGAATCGTCATCGACGAGTACGGCACCTTTTCTGGTATTTTGGCGATTGAAGAAATTCTTGAGGAGATTGTCGGCGAGATCGATGATGAGTTCGATACGGTGCAAAAAGAAATCGTAAAGACCCAGACGGGCTGGCGTATCAATGGCTTGGTCTCCCTTCATGACATACACACGAAGCTCGGTTGGGAGCTAGAAGACAAAGAGATCACCACGCTCTCCGGATACCTTCTCTATCATCACGGCACAAGCGCCCTGGTCCCGGGCAGCGTATTTACTCATGAAGGCCTTGAGATGACTGTGGAACAGGCAGATCAAAAAGGGATCGACTGGGTGCATGTGAGAAAACTCCCCGAAACATGGGACATTTCTGAGACAGAGACGGAGAACGACTAATTTATTGTAAAGCTTTCGCTTGACAATTGTCAGAAGAGAGATTACTATTTTCTTAGTTACAGCGAGGAAGGGAACGAGTAGCTGATGACGCTGATTGCAGAGAGATTTCGTCGGGTGAGAGAAATCATCAGCCCCCAGTGAAACACATCCCGGAGCTATCCACCGAACAAAGAGTAGGCTGGATCGGGTTCGCCCGTTATCGCGATAGAGTATTATCGTACTTGAAGAGTCTGCTGCCGCGAGGTTGCAGAAAAAAGAGGTGGGACCACGAAGCTTTCGTCCTCTGGCAAATGCCGGAGCGAGAGCTTTTTTGATTCCCGGCCTTTCATCGCTGTAAGAAAGGAGACAAGAAATGAAAAAAACACTGATCGCACTGCTGTTGGTCTTGATCTTACTAGGAGGCTGTGCAAAACCAGCTGCCACGGACAATACTTGGGCTGCACTGAAAGAAAAAGGCTACATTGTGATGGGCCTTGACGACACCTTTGCGCCTATGGGTTTTCGTGACAACGCAGGAAACATCGTCGGCTTCGACGTCGATCTTGCTAATGAAGTAGCCAAACGACTCGATATCGAAATTCGTTTTCAGCCCATTGACTGGACACTCAAAGAAAGCGAGCTCAACGCCGGAAATATCGATCTCATCTGGAACGGTTATACGATGACGCCCGGCCGCAAGGAGCAAGTCAATTTCACAGATCCCTACATGGAGAATTCACAGTTGATCGTCACAATGGCAGGTTCCGAGATTCAATCGAAGAAGGATCTTGCTGGAAAAACCATTGCGCTGCAAAAGGATTCCAGCGCCTATGATGCGGTGATGGCAGAAAAAGACGTTGTAGAGAATCTCAAGCAAGAACCCATTCAGTTTGACACGAACAATGAGGCGTTTATGGATCTAGAGGCGGGTCGCGTGGATGCGATTGTCGTCGATGAGGTCTTGGCGCGCTACTATATGAAGCTTCGTGGAGAAGAAAACTATGTCGTTTTAGAGGATGACTTCGGTGACGAAGAGTACGGTGTGGGCGTCCGTAAGAGTGACACGGAACTTCTTGAAAAGCTCAACGCCGTCCTAAATGAAATGAAAGCAGATGGAACGTTTGATGAGATCCGACTGAAATGGTTCTCTGACAATTAGAACAAAAGGATAAACAATGACCCTGATTCTTGATTTGCTCCCCCCTCTTCTACGCGGACTGCGCATGACGCTGTTTCTCTCCTCGGTGGTGTGGCTCATCTCCATTCCACTCTCGGTGCTGACGGCGTTTCTGAGGATGTCTCGCTCACCGGTGCTTTCCAATCTTACAAAGGCGTATATCTACGTCATGAAAGGGACACCTCTCTTACTGCAGCTTTTCTTTGTGTATTTCGGGTTGCCGTATCTGGGCATTGCCATCGAGCGTCTTCTGGCATGTTTTGTCGCCTTTATCCTCAACTACACGGCGTATTTTGCAGAGATTGTGCGAGGAGGGCTCCAGAGCATCGACCGCGGTCAAATTGAGGCGGCCAAGGTGCTGGGAATCCGTCGAACTCAGCGATTCTTTTACATCATTTTGCCTCAGCTGACAAAGATCGTGCTTCCCTCGATCGCCAATGAGAGTGCCACAC
>LSQX01309610.1_pt2 | contig 14030 bp, 7 predicted proteins | sample 654561 | NCBI WGS metagenome assembly LSQX01 (sample SAMN04489861, study PRJNA283612) | anaerobic digester metagenome | isolation source: 4 biogas reactors fed with cattle manure at either 37C or 55C with and... | place: Denmark: Kongens Lyngby | collected 2014
CTTAAGGATTGGACGGGATGGCGAGCTTATTTTCAAGGTGATTGAGCAGACGCGTGGTGAGCAAGACCAGCAGGAAATAGATGACGGCCGCGCTTAGATAGGCCAGCAGGTATTTTTGTGAGCTGGCGCCGATCAATTGCGCCCGCCGCAGGATCTCCGGGACGCCCAGGGCATACACCAGCGAGGAGTCTTTGATCACGATGGCGGCTTCGTTGGACCAGGGCGGGATGGCCAGTCTGACGGCCTGGGGGAGCACCACGTAGCGGATGGCATGCAAGCGGCTGAGACCGACCGCCCGGGCAGCCATCAACTGGTCGCCACTGACCGAGAGCAGCGCGCCGCGCACAATTTCCATTTGGTAGGCGCTGCTGACCACCCCCAGGGAAAGCGAGCCAGCCCAGAAGGCTGAAAGGTTGATGCCTTTTGACACCGCGAAAAAGAGGATAAACAACAAGACAACCGGCGGGATGCCGCGAAAAATGGTGCTGTAAAGATTCATGATTCTGGAGGCTGCTTTGCCGCCGTAAACATAGAGCAGCGCTAAAAGAGTGCCGATCAAGAGCCCGGAAGGCAGCGCGATCAGCGTGACGCCGATGGTCAGGACTGTACCTTGAGCAATGTAAGAAATGAATTGACCGAAATCCAAAGGCTACTCCATCTTATCCAGGGGCTGCAAACTAAGCAGCCCCTGTGAAAGTGAATCAGTCAAAATTTTGAAATGTACTGTTGCTATTCGCTAAAATACTTTACCGCCAGGGCATCAATGAAACCTTCAGCCTGAAGTTCTTTGATGATGCGATCGACCTCGGTTTTCAGTTCCACGTCGCCATCAGGTAAAACGATGTTGATCGGACCGGTGGAGAGCACGCCACGGTAGACAATTTGCAAATCGGGATTTTGGGCAACCAAAGCTTGCACGGGCACGTAATCGCCCATGAGCACTTCAATCCGCCCGTTAGCCAGGTCCAGAGCTGCCTGGTCAACCCGTTCGTAGCGGGAGAGATTGGCTTCGGGCAGCAGTCCGGGGGTGACCAGGTTATCTGTCAGCCAGCCGTCCTGCACTGTGCCGGATTGGACGCCGACTTTGTAGTTGGCGGCATCTTCTGGCTCAGTAATTGTTCCGGTAAAAGCGCCGCTGACCACAAAGGCGTCTTCAGTGGTGTAGTAAGCCTCAGAAAAGTCAACTGTTTTGTCGCGTTCCTCGTCATAATTGAAGCAGGAGATGGACATATCCAGCTTGCCGCCGGCTACGGCAGCCACCAGGCTGTCGAAGGGCATGTCCACCCATTCGAGTTCGACGCCCATGCGCTTGGCAATTTCTTCCATCAGTTCGATGTCAAATCCGGTTTTGTTGCCGGCATCATCGAGATACTCGTAAGGGGGATAATCGGCTGAAGTTCCAACCGAGACCTTTTTGGCTTTCTGGATCTTATCGAGAACAGATGTGGATTCGGTCGCGCAAGCAACCAGCATGGCAGCCACTAATGCTAAAGCTACCACCAACAAAAAACGTTTTTTCATTTTTCCTCCTCAAAAGGGATAGGTTAATGGATGATTAACATAAATTATAAAGCAAAAGAGCGATAAGACTGAGAATTGATGCAAATTTGAGCATGGCAGGTGATGAAATGCTCTGTGTGCTCAAACCGAGAACACCTCGTTTTACAATAAAAACCGAATATTCTGATCAGTGATATACTTCTGCAGTTCTCAAGTGAGAACTTTTATTTGGGTGTACGTTTTGGACGTTCCATAACTGGCGATTGCCAGCTTTTTTTTGGAAGAGCCGAGCCGCAAGGCAAAACTCATTAGGTAAGAATACGGAATCATCAAGGCTTCCCCCTGAGTAAAAATTTACGATATGCGCCAATTCTGGCAATTTATTGCCAGAATTATTGCCTGTCGATTACTTAGTAATTGGAGTTTTGATGACCATGCAATTTGAAAATTTTAAGCTGCGCCCTGAACTGCTGCAGGCAATTAACTCGCTGGGATATACCCAGCCCACCCCGATCCAGGAGGGGATTATCCCACTGATGCAGACTGGTCGCGATGTGACCGGTCAGGCCCAAACGGGCACCGGCAAAACGGCCGCCTTTGCGCTGCCCATCCTTGATCGTATCGATCCCAATCAACGCCTGCCCCAGGCTTTGGTGGTTGCTCCCACGCGTGAGCTGGCGCTGCAGGTAACTGAGATGATCCAGACGCTGGGTCAGTTCATGGACGTGCGTGTTCTGACGGTTTACGGCGGTACTTCCTACACCCAGCAATTGAATCAGCTCCGACGTGGTGTTCAGGTGGTGGTTGGCACGCCAGGACGTATCCTGGATTTGATCAAACGCGGACGCCTGGACCTTAGCCAAGTGCGCACGGTCGTCCTAGATGAAGCGGATGAGATGCTTTCCATGGGATTCGTGGAGGATGTTGAATCGATTCTGGCCGTGACGCCGGATGAACGACAGACAACGCTCTTTTCCGCCACCTTGCCGCCCCGGATCCGCCAATTAGCGAAGAAGTATTTACAAGACCCAAAAACAATCTCGATCCAGCCGGAGCAAGTCACGGTTTCCGCCACTGAGCAAAGGGTCTATTATGTCAACGAACATGATAAGCTGGCTGTTTTGACGCGCTTATTTGAGATGGAAGATATCAGCTCGGCCTTGATTTTCACCCGCACGCGGGTGCGAACAGGCGAGTTGGTCACTGAACTCAACTTGCGCGGTTATCCCTCCGAAGCGCTCTCTGGCGATCTGAGCCAGGATGCCCGTGAACATACCATGGCCCGCTTCAGAGCTGGTCAGATCAAGGTTTTGGTGGCGACGGATGTGGCTGCCCGCGGTCTTGACGTGGAAGGCATTACCCATGTCTTTAATTATGACCTTCCTGAAGAAGCCGAGACCTTTGTGCACCGAATTGGACGCACTGGCAGGGCTGGACGAAACGGTATCGCCATATCACTGGCCAGACCCTCTGAAAAGCGACAGGTATACAAGATTGAACAATTCACCCACCAGCAAATGTCGCAAGGGACTATTCCTACGGCCGAAGAAATCCAGGCAAAGCGCCTGGATAGCTTGCTCGAAAAGATTGAAACCTGGCTCAAACGCGGCCGCGCCAAGGAAGAACGCGCGCTGGTTGAAACCATGGTTGCTATCGGGGTCGACCCGATTGACCTGGCTGCCGCCGCACTAAAAATTGCCCGGGAAGAAGAAAAGCAGCGTCCGATCCCCGAGATCAACCCGCTGCCCGAGAAGGCAGTGCGCCCGGAACGGCGAACGCGGGCAGACCGCCCCAAACGCACTGAGCGTGGAGATTCACGTGGACGAAACCGACGTGAATATGCGGGTCAAAACAAACCGCGCGCAAGCATCCGTGGAAAACAGAGCGATGAAGAAGGCATGATCCGCCTGGAGATGGGGTTGGGAAAGGTGGATGGTTTGCGCCCGTCCGATGTGGTGGCTTCGATTGCCGGCACAGCCGGAATCCCGGGCACTGCTCTGGGCAGAATTTACATTCAAAACCACCGCACCACGGTGGATGTGGCAGAAGAGTATCTCGATAAGATAGTCTCAGCTAACACGAAATTTGCCGTCCGCGGACAGAATTTCACCCTGATTAAGGGGTAAAGTCTGGTCCAAATTATAATATCAGCCAGGGTCAAAAGCCCTGGCTAAGCTATCCTCTCTTACCTACAGCGGTTTGACTTCAAGCATCAGCTCTGCTATCCTATAGATATACCTGAATCATTGGCGAAAAGAATCTGAAAAAATTCTGACAACTAAATAATCAAGAAGTTTGATATGAAGGAGAAAACATGAGAACCATAGTAACCCCTATTTTTACCCTGCGACCTTACGAGCGCGGGATTCAAGAAACACTTGGAAAATATACCCGCTTTATCCATCCGGGCTTGGGTCTGCAGTGGCCTTTTGCGCAGTTGGTTCGCGTTCGCGATATCCGCGAGCATACCATGGACATTATGCCCCAGTCTGTTATTACCAAAGACAATGTTGAAATATCTGTTGACGGTGTCATGTGGGTGCGCCCATCTGCGGAAGAGGAATCGATCAAGCGCACATTTTATAACATTGATGATTGGAAACGGGCTGTGATCCAACTGGCCATGACCAACTTGCGCCAGGAGTTTGGTGACCTTACCCTGGATGAGAGTCTGGTTGCCAGGGAGAAAATCGCAACCAATCTAAAAGGTATTCTGGGCGATTTTGCAGTGGAATGGGGACTGACTGTAAGCAAGGTCGAAATTCGTTTGATCGATCCGCCTGAAGATATCAAAAAGGCCATGCACAAACAGAAAACCGCTGAGCAAGAGCGCCGATCCATGAGGTTGCTGGCGACGGGTGAGTTTGAAGCGGCTGAACAGCAGAAGCTGGCTTCAATCCAGCGCGCTGAAGGCGAACGTGAGGCGGCTATCAAGGTTGCAGAGGGTCGGGCAGAGGCTATCAGGCTGGTCAATGAGTCAGCTGAGAAATACTTTGTCGGCAATGCCCAGGCATTAAAGCAAATCGAAATGGTGGAAACCTCGTTGAAAGATAACGCCAAGGTGATCCTGACCGATAAGGGCATCAACCCAACCATATTGTTGGGTGATATACCAATGAAGATGGTCAAGTAAACTCAAAAACCTGGAATAGGCAGGAGATAAATTTTTCAACCCCCGTGTGGACATTGACCGGTCCTGATCAATAAATTGAGAAGAAAATAGGCTGACTTTAAAGTCAGCCTATTTTCGTTAAATTGTGTTGTGAGGTTTACCGGAAAATTATCGGTAAGTAGGTTTTAAATGGCATTGGATCTGGGACTTCAGTGACGGTGACGATTATGGTTTCACAGATTTTGCTTTGTCCATCACTCACACAGACATTAAATGTGAAATCTCCAGGCAAAACACCAGTTGTATCCCAACTGAATTCACCAGTTGCAGAGTTGATTGATGCGCCTGTCAGAGCATCGACCAAACTGAAGCTTAGTGTCTGGGCAGGCAGGTCTTCGTCTGAAGCTGTTGCCGTGAAGGTTAAAATTTCACCAACTATAACCGACTGGTTGCCAATTGGATCAAGAACAGGTGCGTCATTAACCGGATTGATCGTAATCGTTACAGTGGCCTCATTTGAATAAAGTTCTCCATCGTAAACCTTGTAGATGAAGAAATCTGAACCGTGATAGTCTGCATCTGGCAGGTAGGTGAAGGATCCGTCCACGGACAGGGCAAGCGTGCCTTGGTCAGTATCTGTCACAAGCTCAACAGTGAGGTCAGTGCCATCATCTGTATCGTTAGCCAGCACTCCTTCGTCAGCAGTAACCTCCAGCAACACATCCTCGTCGCTGTTGTAGTCATCATCTTCTACCACAGGAGCATCATTGACCGGGGTGATTGTGATGATCACAGTGGTGGGTTCAGAGTACAGATCGCCATCGAATGCCTTGTAGGAAAAACTATCATCTCCAAAAAAATCCTGATCTGGCATGTAGGTAAAAGAGCCATCGGCTGACAGAGCTAGTGTGCCATTGTCAACGTCCTGGTCAATGATTGCAGTCAGGGCATCCCCATATATATCAGTATCATTAGACACCACACTATTAGACAACGCCACCACCAGCTCGGTATCTTCAGCTGTACTGTAGGTATCAGCAATCGCTACTGGGGTATCGTTTGTGATAAAGCACCACACGTAAGTACTTAGCTGGCTTGTCATACCAACATCAACTATTCCAGCTGCCGTAGCACAATGTAATTTATCTGGTTTCAAAGGAACTATTGGTGTAAAAGTAATTGTCTTACTCAGGTCGTCATACACGCAGGTACCAGAGACCTCAAACGTCCAATATCCTTCATCAATAAAGTCATAGTAATCAAGACTAAAGCAAGAATCTGCCACGATAGATTGACTCCAAGTGCTTGTCACAGTGCTTGTTGTGAGCACGCCTTCCGTACCGTCCAGCGGCGTAATTGAAGTGATCAATGGATCCTGCCAGTTCAAAACGGTGTATTCATATAACTGAATTCCATCCATGCCGTAATCTACTGTCAAGCTTAGGTCAGAGAGTTCTTCATTGCCATCCGCGCCTTTCATAACTGTGTCCCAGTTGCCACGGGTGAATTTAAACTCTATGAGAGTGCCGTCAAGTATATTAAAGGTGCCACTCCAAAGTGTGTCAGTAATTTTTGTCAATGGGGTAGCCGCGGGATCCCAATTGCCAATTGTGCCGTCCGAGTTGACGTAGCGAGTAAAGAAGACTGTCCCAGGAGTGAATGCGGGTACAGTGACATTTATGGTGAGGGAGACCATCTTGGGTTCAGCGGTTTGTGAGACGGTGTTGGAAGGCACACTGGCATTGAAACTAGTGTCCAGAGCTATGACATAGTAGTAATAGAGTTGATCTGTCACTACATTGGTGTCGGTGTAGGTCAGAATGGGCGCCAGCGCTCGGTCAATTTTGCTGAAAGTGATATTGTCAGTGGAGCGATAGATGTCGTAAGCGTAAACTCCCTCATCGTCTATCGCGGCAGTCCAGCTCAGCGAGATGGAAGACGCGCTCCAGTCGGCAATAGAAAGAACCGTGGCATCTGGAGGAGTGAAATCGGATGAGGGGGTCACAGTCAGATCGCCTGCATATGATGCGTTATACGGATCAATTACCGGCCCATCCGCATTAGCGTAAACCCAGGAAACAGCGCCATTGGTGGAGTAGCGGTAGACGTAATCGAACTCACCTTGCGCTTCGGGCAGCAGTGTTCCGACAAATTCGTCGTTATTACTGACATCAGTATTGAACGCTGCGTCAAACCAGGTCCATTCCGCATTACCACGGGGGTCGCTTCCATCCGGACCATAACCCACCTGCGCAAGCAGACCGGGCGTGGCCCCGGGGATTTCGGTGACGCCGGCGATGTAGACCTGCCCGTAGATGTTTTCGGTTGGGGTAATGCCAATTGTGTGAGTAGTTGACAAAGGATACTGCAGATTTGCCCAGTGAATGGGGTAAGCTGGCAGGGCAGTTACTTCGTTGGAGGGTTCGCTCAAGAGTCCAACAATGGTGCTTTTTGCAACTACGATGTAATAAACTCGCTGGCCTGGTGTCAGTCCGGTATCGGTAAAGGTAAATGTGGACTCATTAGTTTCGCCAACCAACTCATAACCGCCACCAGACAAGTTACTGCGATAGATCTGATAGGCATTGGCGCTTACAGCTGCACTCCAGGCGAGGGTAACTGTATCAGCACCGGTATATGTAAGGTGCAAATCCATGACTGGCTTAGGTGGTGCGGAGATAAAGCCCGTCGAAACAAGCACGGCGCCGCTGTTAGCCGGTACAACGATATCTTCAACCATACCTGTTGCGTCTATCGTGTAAGTGTTTGTGCTCAGCACATCTGCTAAATTTGTACCGTAGGGCAAGTAGCCATCCACATTCATCGAAACCAGTTGTTGGCTGCTGTCGCGGTTGATTACCACAATAGCAGCACCATATTCGGGCACGTGCCTGCCATAAGCGTAGAGCGCGTTCTCGTTATCCACCAAAAGGGTGCGGTAGTCGCCTAATCGCAGGGCAACGTGATCATTTCGGGCAGCGGTCAGTGTGGCGTAGTAGTCGTAAAGATCATCCTGTTCTGCCTGGCTCTGCAAGCGGGTGTAGTAAGGCGTTCCGGTCTCATCCAGCCAGGGGTAAGGCTGGCGGTTGTAGGGGTCATCCTGCCAGACGCCGCCGCCGTCCTTGGCGACAGGTCCCACCAATCCGACTTCGTCACCGTAGTAAATGGTGGGTGCACCGGGCATGGTCATCTGCATCAAAGCCGCTCCCTTAAGCTTTTCAATCGCGGGGGTCCAGTCATAATCCGGATCCAGGTAATCAGCCGGCTCGAAAGTGTTGGTGTTCTCGTCCAGCATGAAGAGAGCCCGGTTGGTATCATGGCTTCCGAAGAGGTTCATCATGGCGTAAAGCGCTTCAGGGGCGTAGCGTTCCTGCAGGTTCAAGATGAGTTCGTCAAATTGGCTCATATCAAGGGGAGCAAGTTCCCCAGCTGAAGAACCGTCATTGTGGTCGTTATCGGTGAAGGTGCTGTCACGCCATAGGGATAGCACAGCGGAACTGAACTGATAGTTCATGACCGCGTCCCACTCGCCGCCCAGGAGCCAGCTGTTGGAAATGCCCCATTCCTCACCGGTGATGTAGCCATCAGGATTAACAGTTTTGACTGTATTGCGGAAGCCTTCCCAGTAATCATTAGAGGTGTCATTGATTGTGCCGGGGTCAACATCAGCGCCAACGTCCAGGCGCCAGCCGTCAGCGGTGAGCATCCAGTGACCAGCGACAGTTGTTTCGGGGTTGTCCTGGTTGTCCCAGATCCAGGCTCTCACTTCCGGATTACTGGAATTGAGCTTGGGCAGGGAGTCGTAACCCCACCAAGATTCGTAATTTGCGGCATTGGGTGTGCCGTCCGAGCTCACGCAGGGACCCGTGCCAGCGGGCACATCGGTGAAGTAGAACCAGTCGCGGTAAGGTGAAGTGTGGCTCTCACAAGCGCCAACTTCAGGATAGCGTCCATAGCGGTCAAGATACATCGAGTCGGAGGAAACGTGGTTGAACACGCCGTCCACAATCAAGTGCATCCCACGCAATTCCAGCCCTGCAATCAAGGCGTCGTATTCCGTCTGGGTGCCGAACATCTCGTTGATGCTCAAGTAATCGGTGGTGTCGTAACCGTGATTGGAGGGTGAGGCAAAAATCGGGTTCAGGTAGATAGTGGTGACCCCCAAGCTTTCCAAATAATCCAGCTTTTCCGTCAAGCCAGCCAGGTCGCCGCCATAGAAGTTCTTACTGTAAGTACCGGCGCAGTCATCCGTGCCTCTTGGATCACAGATGTAGGTGTTCCAATCTTCGGTCAGAGAGCGATAAACTGTGCCGCCCTCTTCGCCGTAGAAGAAGGTGCCTGTGGGTTTGTTGTTGGTGGGGTCGCCGTCGCGGAAGCGGTCGGGGAAGACCTGGTAGACGATGGCATTCTTAATCCAATCGGGGGTCTGGAAGGCAGGATCGTACACTGTTAACTGGTAAGAATAATCTTCGGTTTCCTCAAAAGCCTGACCCCAACCCATGGTGCGGGCGGCGTCATCTTCGTAGTAGTCGGTGTCAGTGCCGTCGATAGCAATGAAGCGATACCAGTAGACGGTTGGGTCCGCGCTTACCGGCACCGCAACTTCCCACCAGTCGTAGGTGCCGTCGCTGTGAGCAATGCTCATCGGCAGGATGGATTGCACGTTCGTGCGGTCGTTGTAGAGGCGCAGTTTGGCTTCGGTCAGGTCACCCTGGGCAGCTCGCAAGCGCAGGAGCACTTCGGTGCCGGTGGTTACCGGACCGCCAGGTGTGCGATAGATGGTGTCGCGGCTGTTGTGACCCAAATAGTCCCACCAGACCTGATTGTCATGGCTGGCTTCGGTTGGAGCAGGCGGCGGGAAAGCGCCAACCCGACCAGTGCGGTAATCCAGCAAGAAGGGCACTACGTCGCCATCTGTGTGGACTATAAAGGGTATGTTGCTGGAATTCACCGACCGGTTGTCCAATCCGATACCATCCCACTCACCCGTCACAACAACTTTGTATTCATAATTACCTGCGATCTCGATTGGAGCGTCAAGCGCAAAAAGTCCTCGTCCAAGCGAGGTCATGGCTGTTGCTGGATTGGCATTATCCCAACCCTGGAAACTGCCAACCGCAGTGAAATCGCTGCTGGAATCCCATGCATGGATAATGTTAACACTTGGGAACATCTCCAACCCGGCATCTGCGCTGTGGTCATTTGTATCAAATGTCAGTTTGACCACCTGGTCTGTTTCTGTGGTGATGAACCAGGAGTTTGAGGATGGATATGTTAGATCCCAAGTGCCGTTTGTTACTTTAAATTCGTAACGGTCCGCAGTGGGAATGGTGATATCAGCTGTGAAGACACCATCTCCACCCAACAAGTCCCCATTGGTACCGTCATCATAGAGTGGATTATGAGTAGCCCATGAATCTAAACTACTGGCTACACACCAGGGGCCTGTACCGCTGGAGACGGGCTCGATCAACATGCGACCGCTGAAGCTGTCGAGCAGGAAAACCACATCCTGGTTTGGGTCTGTGGTGATGAAATTGATATTGGCGGCATCGGTAGAGCGTCCGTCCGCGCCGAAGCCATTCCAACTGCCAGTGATGACCGCTTTGCCAATGTGGCTGCCCGCTATTGAAACGGTATAGACCAGGCGATAAAAGCCATTGCCCATGTCTGTCATCAGCGTGGCAGGGTCGGCATTATTCCAGCTCTGAAAGTCACCAACGGCGGTAAAGCTGGTGGGCAGGTCATCGCCAGTGACATTGACAATGTTGAAGGCGGGCAGCAAAGCCATACCGGCATTAAAGCTGTAATCGTTGGTGTCAAAGGTGAAGGTTACTTGTTGATCTGCTATGGTGGTAGTTACCCAGGAGTTCTCAGCAGGATAAGCGGTACCCCAGTTGCCGCACTCTACCGCTTTCCAGCCAAAAGTGCCTGTAGTTGGGATCTCAATTGCCAGGGAATAAACCCCGTCACCAGCAATTAAGTCGCCAGTGCTGCCATCGTCGAGCATGTGGTCAAGGTTGTTGTTCCAACCGTTCAGATCCCCGGCAACACACCACTCAACTCCATTCAATTGGCTGACAGTGTGAGGTGTGTTTGGGATAAATTTGGGGGTAGGTGCCTGAGCCAGAGAGGCAGTAGGGCTGAGGAATAGTGATAACACTAAAAGAAGAGCAAGAGGTGAGCGGAAAGCTTTCATGGTTCCCTTTCTACTGTAAATGATAGTGATTTTGTAATTATTGTTGATGTGTAAACAAGGTACAATCTTCGAGTATGTGATTTGCGATGAGGAATGTGAAAATTCATTGTACAGTTTTGTTTTTTATAAGCTAATTTAGTAAACTTTTTCTTATATATTAATCTAAACAAGTGAGGATCAATCCAGGAGTAAGCATGAGTGAATTTATTGACAACGCGACCAAAAGAAAAGAAGCCATCAAAAAGATTATCCGCCTTCTTCACGAAGGAAGAACTGTAGAGGATCTGCAGGCTGAATACGGGCATATCATTTCCGGTGCCAGCGCGCAAGACATTGCTACCGCGGAGCGAGAAGTTATCGCGGAAGGACTACCGGTTTCAGAAGTGCAAAAACTGTGTGACTTGCACGTGGCTGTGTTTCAGGATGGGCTGGAGACAGAACCCGAACCCGAAAACATGCCAGGACATCCACTGTTCGATTTCAGGACCGAGAACGAGCTGATCGCCCGCACGGTTGAATCCCTGGAAGGACTTTTGCTTCAGTATGCGGGGGGAAGGACTGAAATTCTTGATCAGCTGCGCCAAAACGCTAAAAACCTGAACATGGTGACCCGCCATTACGACAAGAAGGAAAATATGATTTTCCCCATCCTTGAAAAACACGGATTTTCGGGACAAATGCAGGTGATGTGGGGCGTCGATAACGAGATCCGGGAAGATCTGAAGCGTTTTCTGAACCTTTTGGAAGAAGAGCAACCGTTGGGAGTTTCCCTGGAAAGCCGGTTCAATGAAGTCTCGCGCAAGGTCATTGACATGATTTACAAAGAAGAGAAAGTACTGATCCCTGAAACGATGAGTTTCTTTACCAAAAGCGATTGGCAGCAAATGGCGGATGAGATCGCCGGCAATGTAAGCAAGGTCTATGTTCCTTCAGAGCCCTCAGCTGTCTACACTTCGCTGGCCGGGCTGATCCCGTTGAAAACAGGTGCCTTGAGCGCGGAACAGATCGACCTGCTGCTGACCAATTTGCCGGTGGACATCACTTTTGTGGATGAGAACGACCAGGTGCGTTACTTCTCGCAGGGGAAAGAACGTATTTTCACCCGCACCGCCGCCATCATAGGTCGAAAAGTGCAATACTGCCATCCTCCCCAGAGCGTGCATGTGGTGCAGAAGATCATTGATGATTTCAAGGCTGGGGTAAAGGATGTAGCTGAATTCTGGATCCAGTCACAGGGGTTATTTGTGCACATCCGCTACTTTGCGCTGCGCGATGAAGCCGGGCAGTACAAAGGCGTGATCGAAGTCTCCCAGAATGTTACGGGCATTCGCGCATTGGAAGGCGAAAAACGTTTGATGGACTAAGATTTACCTGGTTGAAATACAGACCCTCTCATCTTTGGGAGGGTCTGTTCGTTAAGCAATTCAAATGTCTTCTGCTTCTGAGGCAAAACCATTATCGCCAAGATTTTGAGTGTTAAAAAAGAGTTGGTACAAGCCCAACTCTTTTCCTTGTAGTAATCGTTTAAGTATTAAGCTTTCGGTTCCTGAACTTCTTCAAATGGATCTTTGGTTTTTCCAATGCTCAACATTGCATTCAGGAGGATACCAAAGATAGCGGCTGTTGCCAGGGCGGGCAGTTGCATTCCGAAGAATGGTATCATGCCGCCGAAGTAATATTGACCACCGATGGCAATGACAGAAATTGTGGCGATGACAGCGATATTCTTGGCGCTGAACATATCAACCTTTTTGTCGATCATGATGGCTATACCTTGGGCAGCGATGGCACCAAAGAGATAGATTTCCAATCCGCCGATAACACTTAAGGGGATGGAATAGATGGCTTTCACCAAGGGGGTGAAGCAGGCGATGATCATGGCGATGATCGCGGCAGTGATCAGAACCGGCACAGAGAACACCCGGGTAATTGCCATGGCGCTGATGTTTTCACCATAGTTGGTTCCAGCAGGACCGCCCATGAAACCGGCGACCATGTCACCAACACCATCACCAATCAAGTTGTTGCCAAGTCGACTAGCAAGGTCATATTTTTTCTTGCTGCCGAGTTTGTTTGCCAGATCGTTCACGTAGACATCCAACTGGTAGATGTGCGCGGTAGATTCTGGAATTGTCGCAAGGGCAACAGGCATAATGGCGAGTGCGGCTGGCCAGTAAACCGTGGGAACAGTAAAGTGTGGCACAGCGAAAATGCCCTGACTGGCAACTGCTTCAGGCAGCTGGCGGAAAAGGTCATTCCCAGTCGCGACGGTCAGAATCCCGGCCACAGCTGCACCAACCAACATCCCAAGGAAGAGCGGCAGTTGGGAGAGGAAGCCCTTGAGATAAACCGAGAAGATGATGGTTGCGATCAAGGTGACCAATGAGACGATCCAGGGCAGGTTATTGATGAAACCAGGACCGGCGACTGCAGGGGCTGCATCAGCCATAGCATTGCCAGCCAAAGTCAAACCGATAACCATGGCAATTGGACCTGTAATTGAGGCAGGAAGGACTTTATCAATCACATCCTTCCCAAGTTTATTGACCAGAAAACCAGCAGCAATCGAAATCAAACCGGACATGACGATACCGAAGGTCACGATTGAAATCCACTCATCTGGAAGGATTGCTACACTCTGCAAGTAATCTGCGCCAACCAAACCGACGATAGCTCCGATATATGAGAAACTGGAGCCATAATACAGGGGGATTTTGCCTTTGGTAACCAGGATGAAACAAAGGGTTGCGAAACCGCTGGCAAAAATGGTGGTTGAAATATGGAATTTGGTGATGAGAGCTACGGTGATCGTAGCAGGGAACATAACAATAACTTGCTGAATTGCGTAGAGTAATAACTTCCAGAATGGTGGGGTCTCATCCGGAAGGTAACCCACGGTACTATCTGATTTAGTAAACCAACTCATTCTTTCTCCTTTTTATTGATAATATGAATATTCAACTATTATTCGGTCCACTTATCCTTTTTTCGATGCTTTTCTCTCCTTTCCTCCTGCTGCCTTGCGCTCAGTTAGCGCAAGGCGATTACAGGAGATACCAAGTGATGTTAATGTCTCAGTCCACAAACTCAACTACGACCAGGAAGACAATCGACATCGGTGCATAAGATTGCCTTCTTTCCGCTGGTGATACCCAGTGAAATAGCTTCTGGTGAAAGTGGCAGAACGTGGAAGTTGATCCCCAGGGCATCATAGACAGC
>LSQX01242510.1_pt5 | contig 14029 bp, 14 predicted proteins | sample 654561 | NCBI WGS metagenome assembly LSQX01 (sample SAMN04489861, study PRJNA283612) | anaerobic digester metagenome | isolation source: 4 biogas reactors fed with cattle manure at either 37C or 55C with and... | place: Denmark: Kongens Lyngby | collected 2014
TTGATTGCCGATGACCAGGATAACAACACCCATATAAAGGATTCAGAAACCCTGGCAGGGATTATGGACTCACAGTTTCCACGGTTTAATGTGGATAAGATTTACCTTGACGCCTATCAGCAGATAACCCTTGCAGGTGGCGCCCGTTATCCTGATGTAAATCAGGCCATCAATGACCGGGTTAATCAGGGGGCTTTGCTGATTAATTATATCGGGCACGGGGGGATTATGGGCCTTGCTCACGAGCGTATCGTTACATTTGATGATATTGCCACCTGGAACAATTTTTATAATATGCCTGTATTTATGACGGCAACCTGTGAGTTTTCCAGTTTTGATCACCCCAATCCGGATGATGTCACTGCAGGGGTGAGGATTTTTATGAAGCCTGACGGAGGGGCCGCCGCCTTGTTCACCACCACCCGCTTGGCCTGGTCGGGTCCTAACCTGACCCTGAACAGGAACTTTATGAATGTGGCCTTTGAGCGTGATGAGCAGGGGCAGTATTACCGTTTGGGTGACCTGATCAGGCTCTCTAAGGTGAACAGCACAGGGCAGCTTGAGCACTGGCGTATACGGAACTTTGTATTGCTTGGCGACCCCTCTATGCAAATGGCATATCCGCAATACCAGGTAATTACAGAAAACGTTACAGATACCATTAGGGCTTTCCAGGAAGTTACCATTAGCGGGTTTATTGCCGATGAGGCAGGAAACCCTGTCCCGGGATACAAGGGAGTTGTCTTTCCGAGTGTGTATGACAAGAAAATGAATTACACCACTCTTGGACAAGATGCAGACAGCCAGCCATTGGATTTCACCCTAAGGAATTCACTGCTTTATAAAGGAAAGGCAAGCGTTACAGATGGCCGGTTTAGTTTCTCCTTTATTGTTCCAAGGGATATTGCCTATAATTTTGGACAGGGTAAGATTACCTATTATCTTGATAATGGTGTTTCTGATGGCAATGGCTATTTTGATGACTTTATCATTGGAGGAAGCCTGGCCAATTACGATCCTGATAATGAAGGGCCCGAAATCATGCTATACCTGAATGACACTTCGTTTGTTTCAGGGGAGACCACCAATCCGAATCCGGTTTTGCTCGGCTTGTTGTTTGATGAAAGTGGCATTAATATTACCGGGAGGATTGGACACGACATTGTGGCTATCCTCGACAACGAGACTTCCCATCCCTTGGTACTAAATAATTTTTTTGAAGCTGACCTGGATGATTTTCAAAGGGGACAGGTGGTCTATCCCTTCTTTGGGTTGTCTGAAGGGCGTCATACCCTGTCACTCAGGGCCTGGGATATTCACAATAATCCATCCACTGCCACCATTGAATTTATCGTCAGCCGAACGGCTGCCCTTGCCCTGGAGAATCTGATGAATTATCCCAATCCGTTCCAGAATATCACGCATTTTAAATTCACGCATAACCAGCCCTTCTCAGAGCTGGATGTGAAGATTGAAATATTCGACCTCAGTGGACGCCTGATGCAAACCCTTGAAACTACGGTGAACTCGCCCGGTTATCAGTCGCCTCCCATTCCCTGGGATGGAAAGGATAGTGAAGGAAAGACCATTGGCAACGGGATTTACCTTTACCGGCTGATTTTGCAATCACCCGACGGGAATGTTTCAACCCTTACTCAAAAGCTTGTCGTATTGCGTTAAGATGAATAAATAGCCTGCTGATAACAAAAGGATGGGATATTCGTTTAACTACAATATGGAAGGCTTTTATTCGTTATATTTGCATCCCGAAAAAAGGGGCTCATTTTTTGGTTTATGAAATTAACTAACATGTCATTTCTTGAGCAACCCGCAAGGGTATTTATTAACAGTGAAAATTAATTTAGCATTGAAGAACAATTACTCGAGAAATCGCATAAAAAGTATTTTTAATAAAATTCACATGAAGGATAAGATTAACAAGGTTTTGCTTGTTTTGGTGATGTTGGTTTTGCCTTTTGGGCTTTTTGCACAGGATTATACCGATGTATTGGGTCAGCGGTTGAACACCATTACAACTGCGGTGCCATTTTTAATGATTGCACCGGATTCGCGTGCAGGTGCTATGGGAGATGCTGGAGTTTCCTCATCGCCCGATGCCAATTCCATGCACTGGAACCCTGCCAAATATGCATTTATTGAGCAGGATATGGGTTTTGCCATGAACTATACCCCCTGGCTGCGGGCCCTGGTCCCCGACATTAACCTCTCCTACCTGAGTGGGTTTAAGCGCCTGGATGACCTGCAAACCCTCGCGTTCTCGCTAACTTATTTCTCTCTTGGAGAAATCAACTTTACAGATGCTGCCGGGGAATTTCTCTTTCCCGTGAAACCCAATGAGTTTTCGGTAGATGTGGCCTATGCCCGTAAACTGGGTGAACACATCTCAGGTGCCATTACCACCCGTTTCATATACAGCAACCTGACTCAGGGGCAATTTGTCGGCAGTGTTGAAACCAAGCCAGGCATGGCGCTTGCAGCTGATGTTTCTGCATTTTATACCCGAGAAATGGATATTGGAAGGACTCCCTCCATTTTCTCAGCCGGGGTAAATATCTCCAATATTGGGAACAAGATTTCCTATTCAGATGAGATCAATGCCAACTTCATTCCCATCAACCTCCGTCTGGGACCCTCGCTTACATTCATCCTGGATGATTACAACCAGTTGAGCTTTATGGTTGATATTAATAAGTTGCTGGTACCAACGCCACCGATTTATGCCCGTGATGACTCAGGACAGCTCATTATTGGTGATGACGGGGAATATGTGATTGATTCGGGGAAAGACCCGAACCGCTCGGTGGTAGCGGGCATCTTTGGTTCCTTTTCGGATGCCCCCGGCGGATTCAGGGAGGAATTGAATGAATTGACCTATTCGGCGGGTGCTGAATACTGGTACGATAAGCAATTTGCCATCCGTGCAGGTTATTTCCACGAACATAAGACCAAGGGGGACCGTAAATACGTCACCCTGGGCATTGGCTTGAAATATAATGTATTTGGGCTGGATTTTGCCTACCTGGTGCCCCTGGCCCAGCGCAGTCCCCTGGAAAACGTTTTGCGTTTTACCCTGCACTTTGACTTTGATGCCCTTCAGCGCGAACAATAGGACTGAAGACAAGGGTTTGTAATTTTTTGGGCCATTGTACCTGGAAGTACAGGAAAATCAATGGCCCTTATTTATTTTTGCCTATGGACTTTCGTATTGGATTTGGTTATGATGTGCACCGCCTCGAAAACGGGCGTTTGCTGGTGATTGGCGGGCTTGCCATTCCGCATCCTAAGGGTGGTCAGGGCCATTCGGACGCTGATGTGCTCATTCATGCCCTGATAGATGCTTTGCTGGGTGCTGCTGGATTAAGGGATATTGGATATCAGTTTCCCAATACAGATCCCTCCCTGAAAAATATGGACAGTAAAATCCTACTTCAAAAAACCATGGAGTTAATCAAAGGAGAGGGTTTTTCTGTTGGCAATGCAGATATGACCATTTGCATTGAGCAGCCAAAAATAGCCCCTCATATTCCCGAGATGCAAAAAGTGCTATCGGATATCCTGGGCGTTGAAACCGGGTTGGTTTCCATAAAAGCCACCACCGAAGAGGGTGTTGGCTTCACTGGCAGGCAGGAAGGCATGAAAGCCTATGCCGTAGTACTTCTAAAGAAGTAATTCTTATCAGAAAATTTATCTCCTTAGCTGGAAGTTAGCACCCAGATACACCTTTCTGACTTCTTCATCCATGGCAAGTTCTTCGGAAGTCCCTGCCTTAAGGATGGAGCCTTCAAACAAAAGATATGCTCTGTCGGTAATGGAGAGGGTTTCGTGCACATTGTGGTCGGTGATAAGGACCCCAATATTCTTTTCCTTGAGCTTTGAGACAATATCCTGGATGTCCTCCACGGCAATGGGGTCAACGCCTGCAAAGGGCTCATCGAGGAGGATGAACTTCGGATCTACTGCCAGTGAGCGGGCAATTTCGGTGCGGCGGCGTTCACCACCCGAGAGGGTGATTCCCTTGCTTTTTCGGATGTTCTGCAGGCCAAACTCTTCAAGCAAACTTTCCAGCCGCACTTTCTGGTCGGCTTTCGACATTTTGGTGAATTCCAGTACGGCTTTTATGTTGTCTTCAACACTCAGGTTGCGAAAAACACTGGCTTCCTGTGCAAGGTATCCGATGCCTTTCTGGGCTCTGCGGTACATGGGTTCTGAGGTAATTTCGGTGTCGTCCAGAAATATCCGCCCTTCGTTGGGTTTGATGAGGCCGACAATCATATAAAAGGTGGTGGTCTTTCCCGCCCCGTTTGGTCCCAGCAACCCTACTATTTCACCCCGGCTGACTTCAACTGAGACGTGATTCACGACCACCCGTTTTTTATATTTTTTAACCAGATTATCGGTGTAAAGCCTCATAAGTAAATTTTTTTGAAAGGGATTCTTTAAACAGGTAAGTTTTTCTTTATTCTTTCTGAAGGGCTTCCCAGTATTCCACGGCCCGGCGGAGATGGGGAATTACGATAGTGCCGCCAATGATGTTGGCAATGGCGAAAACTTCGAAAACTTCTTCTTTTGTAAGGCCCAATTCGTGACATTTCTCCAAATGGTATTGCACGCAGTCATCGCAGCGCAACACCATAGAGGCAGCCAGCCCGATCATCTCTTTGGTTTTGGCAGGAATTGCCCCATCAGTATAGGTGTTGGAATCAAGGTTAAACAGCCTTTTCAATACCAGGTTGTCGGCCTCCAAGATCTTTTCGTTCATTTGCTGACGGTAGTCGTTGAAATTCTTAACCAGGCCATTCATGGATTTTGAATTAGATGATTCCTTCATTGAGAATATCGTGTAAATGTACAACACCCTTGTAGTTGTTATCATCAACGACAAGCAACTGGGTAATATTATGCTTGCGCATGAGTTGGAGGGCATCCACCGCCAGGGTTTCGCCACTGATGGTCTTAGGGTTGGGTGACATGATGTCGGAAGCTTTAACATTGCCCAGGTCGGTATTTCGCTGGAGCATTCGCCGCAGATCGCCATCGGTAATGATGCCCACCAGGTTTTTGCCATCAAGGACGGCGGTTGTTCCCAGCAGTTTTCCTGAGATCTCAATAATGACTTCACGCAGAGGGGTATCCTTTTGTACCTGTGGTTTTTCATTGGAGGGGTAAAGGTGGTTGACCCTGATATAGAGTTGCTTTCCAAGGGATCCTCCAGGGTGGTAGCGTGCAAAGTCGCTGGTGGAGAACCCCCTGCATTGCAACAAGGCCACCGCCATTGCATCGCCCATCACCAGTTGTGCCGTGGTGCTGGAAGTGGGAGCAGGGTTTCCCGGTGTGGCTTCCATTTCAACAGCGGTGTTGATGATCAGGTCGGCCTGGCGTGCTAGGTATGAATGGACGTTGCCTACCATCCCGATCAGTAAGGCACCCAAAGACTTGAGCATGGGGGTAAGCACCTTGATTTCGGGAGTGTTTCCGGAGTTGCTGATGCAAATCACGATGTCATCGGGCTGAACGATACCCAAGTCACCGTGGATAGCATCGGCAGCATGCATGAAAATGGCAGGCGTCCCTGTGGAGTTAAAAGTTGCTACGATCTTCTGGGCAATGATAGCGCTCTTGCCAATCCCCGTAATTACCACCCGGCCTTTGCAATGGAGAATACTTTCAATACAGCGTGCAAAATCATTATCAATATAACCTTTAAGGTTGTTTATCGCAACTAATTCCGTTTCGATGGTTTGTAAGGCAATTGCCTGGATTTCTTCTGATGATTTCACGGTAAAGCTTTGGGAAAATAATTTTGTACTGATCGTTATAAGTGCTAAATTTACTCTACAAACCTACATGATTTTTTGCAAACCTTGTAGTGGCTGTGAAAATAAGTGGGGTTGTTCTACGTAACCCGGGGTTTTTGTATTTGTTGTTTTAATCATTCTATTTTTAGTTTTTGGCATAATGGAAGTCAAAAGTGAAGTGTCGTTAAAGAAGTTGCTGAAGGAAATCTTCGGATACGATACTTTTAAAGGCGATCAGGAAGAAATTATCCAGCATTTGCTTGCAGGCGGGGATTCCTTTGTAATCATGCCCACAGGAGGAGGCAAGTCGATGTGTTACCAGTTACCTGCCCTTATCAGCAAAGGAACTGCCATTATTGTTTCTCCTCTTATTGCCCTGATGAAGAACCAGGTAGATGCCATAAGGAATTTTGCATCCTATAATGGCATTGCCCATGTGCTCAATTCGTCCTTAACACGTGCTGAGATCCAACAGGTAAAGAAAGACCTCCTGGATGGGCTGACAAAATTGCTGTATGTCGCACCCGAATCCCTCACCAAGGACGAGAATGTTGAATTCTTTAAGGAAATTGATATTTCTTTTTTTGCCGTTGATGAGGCGCACTGTATTTCAGAGTGGGGGCATGACTTCAGACCAGAGTACAGGCGGCTCCGCCCCATTATCCAGGAGCTGGATAAGCGTGTTCCTGTCATTGCCTTAACGGCAACCGCTACTCCAAAGGTGCAACAGGACATTCAGAAAAACCTGAACATGGTCGATGCCAGGGTGTTTAAATCTTCATTCAACAGGTCAAACCTGTATTATGAGATCAGGCCAAAAACAGAAAGCTCTGTAAAAGATATCATCCGTTATGTAAAGGCCCAGGAAGGCAAGTCAGGGATAATCTATTGCCTGAGCCGAAAGAAGGTTGAGGAACTGGCTGAGACCCTGCAAGTCAATGGTATCCGTGCACTTCCCTACCATGCAGGTCTTGATTCAGCGGTAAGGGTAACCAACCAGGATAAATTTCTGATGGAGGATGCCGAAGTAATTGTTGCCACCATTGCCTTTGGCATGGGAATTGATAAACCTGATGTACGCTATGTGATCCACTACGACATGCCAAAGAGTCTGGAAGCCTATTACCAGGAGACCGGGCGTTCGGGAAGGGATGAAGGCGAGGGAAACTGTATTGCATTTTATGCTTATGAGGACATTCAAAAACTTGAAAAATTCCTTAAAGGCAAGCCTGTTGCAGAACAGGAGGTTGGGATGCAACTGCTTATGGAAACGGTTTCTTATGCTGAATCCTCCATTTGTCGCAGGAAAACTTTACTGAACTACTTTGGTGAGATCTACAAGGAGGAAAATTGCGGGTCCTGCGATAATTGTTTAAATCCTAAAGAGAAATTTGAAGGAAAAGAATATATTTGCCTGTTGATAGAAGCCGTTTTGGCCGTTAAGCAGCTATTTAAACCAAAACATGTAATAAACGTTCTGATGGGAAAAAACACCACAACCATAAAGAACTGTAAACACCACCAATTGGAGGTGTTTGGCAAGGGAGCCGACAAGGATGAGAAGTTCTGGAATGCCGTTATGAGGCAGAGCCTTGTGGAGCGTCTGCTTGAAAAAGATATTGAAGATTATGGCACCCTGAAGGTGACCAAAGCAGGGAAAGGGTTTCTGGATAAGCCCCGTTCGGTGAAAATGAGCAAGGATCACGATTATGAAAATCCTTCAGAAGGAGAAGGCTTGACAGGTATGGGGCAGAAGACCAGTGCCACCGATAAGGTTCTTTTCGCCCTGTTGAAAGACTTGCGCAAGGAAATTGCAAGGAAAAACAACCTTCCTCCCTTTGTGATCTTCCAGGACCCCTCATTGGAAGATATGGCAATTCAATATCCTGTCAAGCTTGATGAGATGAAGCAGATTACAGGGGTGGGCTCGGGAAAGGCAGAACGTTTTGGCCAGCCTTTTGTGGAACTCATTGCCCGTTATGTTGAAGAGAATGAGATTGAACGCCCCATGGATATGGTTGTCAAATCAGTTGTTAATAAGTCGGGCCTAAAGGTTTACATCATCCAGAACATCGACAGGAAAGTTTCCCTTGAAGACATCTCCATAGCCAAGGGTATTGAATTTGATGAATTGCTTCATGAAATTGAAAGCATAGTGGCCTCCGGTACTAAAATTGATATCCGTTATTATATCAACCAGGTGATCGATGTTGACAAACAGGAAGAAATCTTTGATTATTTCAAGACAGCTGAAACGGATTCTTATGTTCTTGCCCTTCAGGATCTTGGTGAAGATGATTATACTGAGGAGGAAATCAGGCTGATGCGCATCAGGTTTATGTCTGAAATGGGCAATTAATAAATCGTAATTTATTGATAATTAATTTTCAGGCCTGTGAGGAACCTTCAAACAGGCCATTTTAATTTAAAAAAGTAAAAATGACAACAGAAGATCAAAACATGAGTCAGGAAGAAATCCTCCATACAGAAGTGAAGCCAGCAGGGCGAAAAATTGGTTTTTCCACATGGATTAACCTGGTGCTCTTTTTAGGGCTGATAGTTCTTTATGCCCTTTATTTTACAGGGATACGGGGTAAAGAAGCCAGGGAAGAGGTCGCTGGTCTTGAGGCCGAGATTGAGGCAGGTACTGCCCAAATTGCCTATATAAGCTCAGACAGCCTAATGGCTCACTATGAACTGGCCAAAAAAATGCGCGATGATTTTGATGCAGAACAAACGAAACTTGAAAATGACCTGAGCAGGCGTCAGCGTAACTTCCAGTCAGAAGTTGAAAAATTCCAGCGGGATATCCAGGCAGGCAGCATCAGCATGGAGCTCGCCCAAGCGAAAGAACAAGAGCTGATGCAGGTTCAGCAGGAAATTTATCAGCTGAATGAATCCTTTTCATCCCGGCTTATGGAAAAGGAGATGGAGATGAACAAAGAACTCCTTGACAAGATCACAGAATTCCTGTCCCGTTATAATGAAGATCAAGGTTATGATTACATTCTCGGGTTTTCCAGAGGCGGTGGAATTCTTTACGCCAAGGAAAAGTATGATATTACCAACGATGTTTTGCAAAAGCTCAATCAGGAGTATTCTGAGAGCCTTGATGTTAAATAAATTATCCCGGAAATGAGAAAACTGTTTACTGTTTTTGTTTTTGCCTTTATTACACTGATTTCCTTTCACGGGGGCGCCCAAGGCCGATATTCCCTGGTGATTCATGGTGGCTCGGGAAATATATCCCGGGAACGAATGAGCCTTGAGCAGGAAGCAGTATACCTTGAAAAATTGAATGAAGCCTTACAGGCTGGTGAGGCCATACTGAAAGAGGGTGGAAGTAGTCTTGATGCAATTGTTTCTGCCATTAAGGTGCTTGAGGACTCTCCTTTATTCAATGCAGGGAAGGGTGCGGTTTTCAATTATGAAGGACGCAATGAACTGGATGCCTCCATCATGGATGGAAGTACGCTTCAGGCAGGGGCAGTGGCAGGTATAACCAATGTAAAAAACCCAATAACCGCTGCCAGAAAAGTGATGGAACAATCGTCCCATGTGATGCTTACTGGCCGCGGAGCTGAACAGTTTGCATTTGAGCAGGGACTTGAGATCGTTGACCCGTCCTATTTCTTTGACCAGAGGCGCTGGGATCAGTACAGGGAATATCTCAGAAACAGCACCCAATTGAGGGGCGTTGCAGACCCTGACAATAAGATGGGCACTGTTGGAGCAGTGGCGCTTGACATGCATGGAAACCTTGCAGCAGGTACTTCAACCGGAGGAATGACCGGTAAGCGTTTTGGGCGTATTGGGGACAGCCCCATCATCGGAGCAGGCAATTACGCCAACAACCAGAGTTGTGCTGTTTCAGCAACAGGTCACGGGGAGTATTTTATCCGTAATGTGGTTGCATATGATATCTCGGCCCAAATGATCTACCTTGGTAAGTCACTCGAAGAGGCTGGCAATGCAGTTGTGATGGAAAAGCTGAAAGAGCAGGGCGGAGATGGTGGAATCATTGCTGTTGACAAGGATGGCAATGTGGCCATGCCTTTCAATACGACAGGGATGTTCAGGGGATACATAAAATCAACAGGAGAAACGAAGGTCAGTATTTTTGAGTAAACTATTGGTTTTGGTATTTTAGTATCTCATCTGTGAAATAAGAAATCTCCACGCCTGCCTCAGCGAACATTTGTTCTGACTCTAGGCCGGCGTGGTATTTTTTTTCGCAAACCACCCTTTTTATCCCACAGTTGATGATCAGCATAGCGCAAACCCTGCAGGGTGTCATTCTGCAATAAAGGGTTGCTCCCTCAATGCTAATGCCCAGCCTGGCTGCCTGGCAAATGGCATTTTGTTCTGCATGAACTGTTCTTACGCAATGCATGGTTACGTGCCCATCCTCATGAAGCATTTTTTTCATTTGATGCCCAACATCGTCGCAATGGGGCAATCCTTTGGGTGATCCAACATAACCAGTCACCAGGATTTGGCGGTCGCGTGCAATGACGCATCCGCTGCGGCCCCTGTCGCAGGTAGCTCTTTTGCTTACAGTATGGGCAATCTCCATGAAGTACTCATCCCAACTGGGACGAATATATTTATTCATTTCAGCCTGATTTGCCATGGCATCAATGGTTTCTGTGTTTGATGAATTTTAGAAAGTCTGCAGTTTTCTCGTGCAATTCTTCCAGGCTTCCGTTGTTTTCTATTACATAATCGGCCTGTCTGATGCATTCAGCAAGGTTTTGCTTGTTTGGGTCATTTGAATGCATTTCCCGCTGCTCGTTATTAATGAAGGTAGTAAAGGAGACTTTGTCTGTCTCTGAGTTGCGTTTTCTTACCCTGTTGAACCGAATGCGGGGGTCTGCATCTACAGCCAAAAGGAAAAACGCTGGATTGCTACGCAGGGCCTCGATCTCACCAGGGGTGCGTATGCTTTCAATAATGCAGTTTTTATCTTGCTGTGCGGCTTCAATGAACAACTCCTCGATAATATAGGATGGGCTGTTCTTGGCACGCATCTCATTGGCAAGTGCTGTCAGGGTGTCCCTGTTTACAGGTATTCCTCGGTGCTCCAGCTCCCTTGAAATAAAAGCCCTGACTGAAAAATGAACGAAGCCATAATACCTTGTCAGGAATTCAACCACTGTGCCTTTCCCTGCCCCCAGGGTACCTGTTATGCCAATAATAATCATTTGTTGTGTTTTGCCAAATATAAGGTTTTTTTATGATTGTTCTTCCGGCAAAAATCATACCCGGGGGCTTCTTAATTCCTGCTGCCAAAAATGGCACTGCCCACACGAATTATGCTGCTCCCTTCTTCTATGGCGATAAGGTAATCGTCAGACATCCCCATTGAAACCTCTTTGAATTTTGGGTCTTCAGCAAAATATTCTTTCTTGAGTTGATCAAAGATCTGTATTAAATGCCTGAATTCCCTGTGCACCTTTTCTTTGTTGTCGGTAAAGGTAGCCATGCCCATCACTCCCCTTATTTTTATGTTTTTTAAGTTTCTGAAGGCCTCCGAGCCGAGGATGTCATGGGCTTCCTCCAAGCTGAACCCATATTTTGTTTCTTCTTCTGCAATGTGAAACTGCAGCAGACAGGGAATGACCCGCTCATTCTTTCCTGCTTCCTTGTTGATGGTTTTCATTAGTTTCAGGCTATCAACCGAATGGATCATCCCCACAAAAGGCGCAATATATTTTACCTTATTGGTCTGCAAGTGCCCAATCATATGCCATTCGATGTCCTTAGGAAGGGCTTCATATTTGGGAACCAGTTCCTGGGCCTTATTCTCCCCAAACAAACGTTGTCCTGCCTGATAAACCTCAAGGATTTCATCCTCAGCCTTGGTCTTGCTGACCGCAACCAGTTGGACGTGCTCGGGCAAAATTTTTTTAAAGGCAATGAATTTTTCAGCAGAGGTCATAGCGGTTTTAGATTTGAATTATGGCAAAATTAGTAAATGCAGTGAATTAACGCATATTATGAAATTTTCGAGTCGCAGATTTACTTCAGTTGACTATCTTTGCATATGCAGCAAAAAATCCTGATCCTCGATTTTGGCTCTCAGTATACTCAGCTGATTGCCAGGCGCGTAAGAGAGCTGAATGTCTATTGTGAAATTCATCCTTACCACCACCTACCCAAAAACCTAGCGGATGTAAAGGGCGTAATTCTTAGTGGCAGCCCTTACAGCGTCCGCGATGCAGGGTCTCCACGCATTGAAGTGGCCCGTTTTGATGGTAAGGTCCCCTTGCTGGGGGTGTGCTATGGCGCACAGTTGCTCGTTCAGGAAAATGGGGGAGAGGTGGAAGCTTCTTCAACCAGGGAATATGGGCGTGCAAATCTTTCTTTTGTCGAACGGGATGAACCTCTTCTGCATGGCATTGAACTGCAGTCGCAGGTTTGGATGTCGCATGCCGACACCATTACACGTCTGCCCGAAAAGTTCAGCATCATCGCTCGTACAAATGATATTGGTATTGCTGCCTATAAAGTTGCCGACAGACCTACTTTTGGCTTGCAGTTTCACCCAGAGGTCTACCACTCCACCCAGGGTATGGAGCTGCTCTACAACTTCATCGTGGACATTTGCGGCTGCACCCAGAACTGGACACCCGAATCCTTTATCCATAGTACCGTAAATGGCCTTATGGAAAAGCTTGGTAACGATAAGGTGGTCCTTGGTTTGTCGGGTGGCGTCGATTCAAGCGTTGCTGGAGTGCTGTTGCATAAAGCCATAGATAAGCAGTTGCATTGCATCTTCGTTGACAACGGGCTGCTGCGTAAAAATGAGTTTGAGCAGGTGCTCGATTCCTACCGCGATATGGGCCTCAATGTGAAAGGCGTAAGGGCTGGCGATCGTTTTCTGCAAGCCTTAAAGGGAAAATCAGATCCCGAAGAAAAACGTAAAACAATTGGGCGGGTTTTTATTGAGGTCTTTGACGAAGAAGCGCATAAAATACAGGATGTCAAATGGTTGGCCCAAGGTACTATTTATCCTGATGTCATTGAATCGGTATCGGTTAAGGGACCCTCCGCAACCATCAAATCACACCATAACGTAGGGGGATTGCCCGAATTCATGAAGCTTAAGGTGGTTGAGCCTTTAAATGCGCTCTTTAAAGATGAGGTGCGTCGCGTGGGTACTACCCTGGGGATTCCCCCTGCGCTGCTTCAGCGTCATCCTTTTCCCGGCCCTGGCTTGGGAATTCGTATCCTTGGGGAGGTCACTGCCGAAAAAGTTTGGGTGCTTCAAGAAGTGGACTACATCTTCATTAAGGCTTTGCGTGACAATGGTTTATACAATAAGGTTTGGCAGGCCCTGGCAGTATTGCTCCCCGTACATTCGGTGGGCGTTATGGGCGATGAACGAACATATGAAAACGTCGTTGCATTGCGGGCTGTTGAATCTACTGACGGTATGACCGCCGACTGGGTTCACCTGCCCTTTGAGTTCCTGGCCAAAGTATCCAATGATATCATCAACAAGGTGAAAGGAGTGAACCGCGTCGTTTACGACATCAGCTCTAAACCTCCTGCCACCATTGAATGGGAATGATCCCTTGCCAGGGAAACAGGCATTCCCCTATTTGAAATGATTATGAACCTAAACTTTGGGTTGTGAAAAAAAACAGAATTATTTTCCTTTCTTTTTTTCTGTGGCTTGGAATACCTGTGGCTCTTGCACAGTTTGAGCCTGCCCCCGTGACATTGTCCTCAGTCACCGAAACCCTTGATGGCAAAACCTATTATATCCATACAATTGAGCCGGATCAGACTTTGTTCAGTATCGCCAGGGCTTACCAGGTAACGCCCCGTGCCATTTCAGATGCCAATCCTGAATACCCTGACTTGCTTGAAGTGGTGCGTAGCGGGCAAAAGATCCGTATCCCCGTCAGTGCCGGGGTCTCCGCTCCATCCCCTCTAACGACGACAATCCCTGCCCCGGCGGCTCAACCGCCTTCCGGGAGGCCACAGGTGATGCATGCCAATTTGGAGTTTACCGAGTTCATTGAACACCAGGTAGCCCGCAGGGAAACTCTTTATGGCATTTCCCGACAGTATGGAATAAGCCAGGAGGAAATCCTGAAAAACAACCCTGAAGCCCGAAGCGGCCTGCGTTTCAGACAAGTGCTGAGAATCCCCCGTACAGTCTCACGCCCTGTTGAATTCTTCCTGTATACAGTGAAAGCAGG
>LSQX01331779.1_pt1 | contig 14029 bp, 14 predicted proteins | sample 654561 | NCBI WGS metagenome assembly LSQX01 (sample SAMN04489861, study PRJNA283612) | anaerobic digester metagenome | isolation source: 4 biogas reactors fed with cattle manure at either 37C or 55C with and... | place: Denmark: Kongens Lyngby | collected 2014
ACCGGCGTGGCGCCGGAAATCGCCGAACGCGGGTTTTTCAGCTCGGTCGGGTGGTAGGTGGCGCCGCATTTTTCGCAGTTGTCGCCGTACTGGTCTTCGGCCTTGCACTTGGGGCAAGTGCCTTTAATAAAACGGTCGGCCAGGAACATGCCTTTTTCGGGGTCGTAATACTGGGTGACGTTGCGGGTGGCGATGTGGCCGGCTTTTTTCAGGCGCTTGTAGATCAGCTCCGACAGCTCGCGGTTTTCTTCACTGTGGGTGCTGTAATAGTTGTCGAATTCCACCAGGAAATCGGCAAAATCCTCGCTGTGTTCCTTGTGCACTGCTTCGATCAGCTGTTCCGGTGTGATCCCTTCCTGTTCGGCGCGCAGCATGATGGCCGAACCATGGGCATCGTCGGCACAGACGTAAATACACTGGTGTCCGCGCATCTTCTGGAAACGCACCCAGATATCGGTCTGGATATACTCAAGCATGTGGCCCAGGTGAATGGAACCGTTGGCATAGGGAAGGGCGCTGGTAACAAGAATTTTGCGGGATGAAGTCATGGTGCTCACAAAGTATCGGAGTGAATGAACAAAGCGTGGCATTGTAGCGAATAAAAAGACTGGCTGCACGAAGACCACCGTCTGGATCGTCTGCGCCAGGGGCTTGTGGCAAGCACGATAGCCGGTCAATGCAGGCATGCAATCCTTGCCTAGCCAAGCAAAAAAAAATCTGATGCCCTAAACTGTGACAGTTTCTACTTTCATTCCTTGCAGGAGTCAGCTATGCCCCAGACCAGCCGTGAACAGGTCGAAAATGTATTGCGCGGATTGATCGATCCGCATTTGAACCAGGATCCGCTTAGCGCTGGCTGCGTGCAGGATATCCGCATTGACCAGAACAGTGTCGAGGTTGATGTGCGCCTTGGCTATGCCGCTGACCAGTTCAAGACCGGCTGGGCGCAGATGCTGCAAATGCAGCTGGAACAGCTTGATGGCGTAAGTGACGCGAAAGTTACTGTGGACTGGGCAGTGCCTGCACAGGCGGGCATGGCCGGGCCTGATGTGCTGTCGCAGGTAAAGAATGTGATTGCCGTCGCTTCGGGCAAGGGAGGGGTCGGCAAGTCGACTACTGCTGCCAACCTGGCGCTGGCACTGGCCCGCGAGGGTGCCAAAGTGGGGGTGCTGGATGCCGATATCTATGGCCCAAGCCAGGGCATCATGTTTGGTGTTGCGCCGGGTACCAGGCCAGGTGTAAAGGATGAAAAATTCTTTGTACCGGTAGAGGCCATGGGCGTGAAAGTGATGTCGATGGCGTTTCTGACCGATGACGAGACGCCTATGGTGTGGCGCGGGCCTATGGCCTCAGGTGCCTTGTTGCAAATGTTGACACAGACCGCATGGGGTGAGCTGGATTATCTGGTGGTGGACATGCCGCCGGGCACCGGTGACATCCAGCTGACGCTGTCACAAAAAGCAGCGGTGGCGGGTGCGCTGATTGTTACCACGCCGCAGGATATTGCCCTGCTGGATGCAAAGAAAGGAATCGAGATGTTTCGCAAGGTCAACATTCCGGTACTGGGTGTGGTGGAGAACATGGCAATGCATGTGTGCTCCAGCTGCGGCCATATCGAGCATATTTTTGGCGAGGGTGGTGGCGGACGCCTGGCTGATAATTATGAGGTTGACTTGTTGGCGTCACTGCCCCTGTCCATGGATATTCGCAAGCAGTGTGATGGCGGCAAGCCCACCGCAAATGCTGATCCGGAAAGCCAGATTGCAATGATTTACCAACAGTTGGCACGTACCGTAGGCGCACGCTTGAGCATTGCTGCCCATGCCGGTACGGTCATGCCCGAGATTCAAATCGGTTGAGTGCGTGGCCGCCTGCTCTGCACGCCTGCAGGGCAGGGGCCGGGCTACCCTTTTTGTGGGGTATGCCGAATCACGCTGGCGCAGCAGCCAGGGTCAGACGAAAAGCAACGAAAAAGCGCAGTTTGCCTGTAGCAAATGGGCTTTCGGGCTGGATTTCAGCCTTGCCCCGGCAACGCAGTTAGTAGTTCAGCACTTCTATACCCTGTAGCGGCTGACTTCCTGGGTGAGCTGGGCGGCCAGTTCGCTCAGGCGTGCGGTGGCAGCACTGGCCTGGCGTGTACCGTCACTGGTTTGCTGGTTGATAGCGACAATCTGGTGAATGTTCTGGTTGATGTGACCCGATACCGCCGTCTGCTCTTCGGCCGCACTGGCAATTTGCTGGTTCATGTTGTTGATGATGTCGACAGCCTCGGTAATGCTTTGTAAAGCTGCATCAACGGCATGGGTCTGGCTGACCGTTTCTTCACTGCATTTGTTAATGGCAGTGATGGTGTCTACAGCGCGGCCTGCGTCTTGTTGCAGGGCTTCGATGGTTTGCTGGATTTCCTGAATGCTATCCTGGGTGCGGCTGGCTAAAGTACGGACTTCGTCAGCCACTACGGCAAAGCCGCGACCAGACTCGCCCGCACGAGCTGCTTCGATTGCTGCGTTGAGGGCCAGCAGATTGGTTTGTTCGGCAATATTGCGGATCACTTCCAGCACACTATCGATGCGCTGGGCGTCATTGCCAAGGGTTTCGATGATTTGTACGCCTTCGTTGACCTGTTCGGACAGCCCGGTAATGACAGCCTGGGTTTGTGCAACCAGTGCCTGTGCGTCTGCAACCTGTCCGGCGGCATTGTTGGCTGCCTGTGAAGCCTCGCTGGCACTGCTGGCGACTTCCTGGGCGGTTGCGGTCATTTCGTCCATTGCCGTGGCAACCTGGTCGCTTTCGCCTTTTTGCTGTTCCACACCCTGTTCGGCCTGAGCCATGAGCTCAGCCAGTTCAATAGAAGAGTCGCTTAGCGTGGCTGAAGTGCTGTTGATGTTTTTCACCATTCCTTGCACCTGATCGGCAAAACTGTTGAAGGCCCGGCCCAGCTGAGCAATTTCATCCTGGCCGCTGGCTGACAGGCGCCGGGTCAGATCGCCGTCACCCAGGGCAACATCATTCATTGCTGCAACGGTTGAGACCAGGGGGCGACTGATGGTGCGCACAACCAGCAGTGCCAGCCCTACAATGATGATCAGTGCAACCAGGGCTGTAACCAGTGAGCCGACAAGGGTATCGCGAATGTTTTCAGCGACCTGTTGCTCCAGCTGGGCAATTTGCTGCTCAAGTCCGCTGATCCAGAAGCCGGTGCCCAGCATGATGTTCCATTCGGGCAGCATGATGGAATAGCCAAGCTTTGGCTCAATGGCATTTGTTTCGGTATTTTCCCAGCTATAGGAGGTGTAGTCGCCGCCCTGCTGTGCAGCGGCAATCAGTTGCTGGATCATCAGCACGCCATTGGGGTCTTTGAAGTCGTACAGGTCACGTCCAACCAGGGCCGGATTGACACCATGCATGACGTTGACACCCTTGGTGTCGTAAGCAAAGAAGTAACCGATGCTGCCGGAGTCGTCAAAACGCAGCTGGGCGAGGATTTCCCATGCCTGTTGCTGAACAGCCGGATCATTGGCAGAGCCCGGCTGCTCGTACAGGTGGCTGATCGAGGTTCGGGCAAGTTCAACATAGTTGCGCAACTCCTGGCGCTTGCTGGCTTCCATGTCACGGGAGAAGTCCCGGACAGAAGTGTTGCCAAAACTTCGTGCCTGCTCATAGTTGTAATAGGTGAGAAACGTTGCCAATGCAACGACTGGCAGCAAGGCAAGTATCAGAATGCGGGTACGGATGCTGAGATTCTTCATAAAGCTCACTTCATTATGTAAAGTGTGATGATCTAACCAGCATTTGCCCGATCAGGACAAATGACTGGAGTCCGGCGCAGCTTATGACCTTATATCGCCTGGTGTCTGACAGGCTTGAGCGTTGAAGGCACAGGGAAAAGTCTGGACACGGTTTGTGCAGGCCTGTTCAGGCGCGATGCCAGTCGAAGCTGAGCACCTGGCTGATGCTGTCCAGGTTGCAGATATGCAGGAGCAGGCGGTCCAGCCCCAGCGCAACACCGCTGCAGTCGGGCAGTCCATGCTCCAGGGCGGCGAGCAGGCGTTCGTCGCAAGGGCGGCCAGTGCCGGCCAGTTCCCGGGCAAAGCGTTTGCGCTGGATGTCTGCATCCAGCAGTTCGTCGTAACCGTTGGCCAGCTCCATTCCGTTAAAAAACACTTCGAAGCGTTGAGCCCAGGGAACACCCTTGTCATCCGGCAGAATCTTTGCCAGCGCGGCCTGTGAGTCGGGAAAGCGGTCGATGAATACCAGGCAGTTACGTGGCAGAGCGGGCTCAACCTTGTGGCTCATGATGATGTCCAGCCAGCCGTCACGGTCCAGCTGCAGATCGGCATTGGCCAGCTGGCTACCCAGTGTCCTGATGTCCAGGTCATCGCAGCTGAGCAGGTCCAGGTTGGCGTATTTCTGCAGAGCTGCACGGTAGCTGTAATAACGCACGGAAAGTTTCGGGTAGCGTTCGGCCAGCACCAGTTGCAGGAGTTCAGCCACTTCCTGCATCAGTTGTGGCAGTTTCCAGCCGACACGGTACCACTCCAGCATGCTGAATTCGGGGTTATGCCGGCGGCCGGCTTCTCCATGGCGAAAGACTTTACAGATCTGATAAATATCACCGCTGCCGGCACAGAGCATGCGCTTCATGGCGTATTCGGGAGAGGTGTGTAGCCAGCGGCTGTTGACGGTACCGATCGGTGTGATGTTGGGGTCAGCGACCGGGGCCTGGGCTAGCAGGGGCGTTTCAACCTCCAGCACGCCGCGGCTGTAGAAAAACTCGCGAATGCTGCGGTACAGGCGTTGCCGTGCCTGTAGCTGTTTCAGGTTGGCAGAGGGTTGCCAGCTTTGCATGGAATGTGACTCCAAAAGAAAAAGGAGCCGGATGGCTCCCTTTTCGAGCAACTGAATGGTCAGGCCCGGCTGACGTACTCGCCGCTGCGGGTATCGATTTTCAGTTTTTCGCCTTCAACAATAAACAGTGGTACGCGAACTACTGCACCGGTGCTCAGGGTGGCTGGCTTGGAACCGCCCTGGGCGGTATCGCCTTTCAGCCCCGGGTCGGTTTCGGTTACCTCCAGCTCGATAAAGTTGGGCGCAGTAACGCTGACCACCGCTTCGTTGAACAGCATAACCGTATAGACTTCTTGCTCCTTCAACCACTTAATGGTGTCGCCCAGGGCATCCTCGCTGGCAGCCAGCTGCTCGAACGAGCCGTCAGTCGCCATGAAGTGCCAAAACTCGCCATCGGTATACAGGTATTCCATGTCGCGTTCCTGGATGTCGGCGCTTTCCAGGGTTTCGCCGGACTTGAAGGTGCGCTCCCAAACGCGGTCAGTGCGGATGTTGCGCATTTTGACGCGAGTAAAAGCCTGGCCTTTGCCTGGCTTGACGAACTCTACATCAATCATGATGCAGGGTTCGCCTTCTACCATTACGCGCAGGCCGGGACGGAATTCGTTGGTTGCATGAGTAGCCATGAAAATGCTGTCCTGTCAAAAAGGTTGTTTTATAAAGGTGGCATTATACGCTGCATTCCAGAGAAAAGCAGCGGAGGTGTTGCCGGGCCGAAGGTAACTCCGCTCGGCAAAGGCTGTTAGAATGCGAGCCCTGATCTGAATCATATTAATTCAAGGAGCATGCAGTGTTGGTAAAAGCTTTGCGTAACGGGTTGGGAATGCTGATTGTGTTTGCCAACTGGCTGACTTTGCCAAAAAAAATTGGCCGCCCCGCAGAGGCTCAGCAAAAAGTTGATGAGCAGGCCCGGCGTTTACAGTTATATCAGTTTCGTGCCTGTCCCTTTTGTGTCAAGGTACGCCGGCACTTGCACCGGTTGAATGTTCCGGTGGCGGCTGTTGAGGCGTCAGCAGGAACCGCAGCTCGTGAAGTGCTGGTCGCACAGGGAGGCAAGAAACAGGTGCCCTGCCTGCGCATCGAGCAGGAAGACGGTGGCGTGCAGTGGCTGTATGAGTCTTCGGCCATTATTGCTTACCTTGACGAGCAGTTTGCCGTGCCAGCGCAGCAGGCGGGAGACTGATCATGATGCGTATCGGGCATGGTTATGATGTGCACCGTTTCCAGGATGGCGACCATATTGTCCTGGGGGGGGTCCGGATAGCGCACAACCGCTCTTTTGCCGCACACTCCGATGGCGATGTGCTGTTGCACGCCATCTGTGATGCGTTACTGGGTGCCCTTGCGCTAGGCGATATTGGACGGCACTTCCCGGACAACGACCCGCGCTTTAAGGGTGCTGACAGCCGGTTGCTGTTGCAAGCGGTGGTGGATATGGCCGAAGCCGATGGCTGGCGGGTTTCCAATCTGGACTGCACAATCCAGGCCCAGGCGCCGAAAATGGCGCCACACATAGATGCCATGCGCAGCGCCATTGCGCAGACTTTGCGGGTGAGCGAAGGGCAGGTCAACGTAAAAGCGACCACTACCGAAAAGCTGGGTTTTGTCGGGCGCGAAGAAGGCATTGCCGCTGATGCAGTGGTTTTACTGGTGCGCTAATGACTGATACCACCCTGTTGGGACCGCTCGCCTGGGAAAAGCCCGCCGCCCGTGCAGTACTCAAAGCCAGCACCAGCGACTTTCAGGTCAATGAGGTGCTGGACATCGAGTTGTCTGGCAGCGGCGAGCACCTGTGGCTGCAGGTGGAAAAGCGTGGCCTGAATACCGAAGAGGCAGTACGCATACTGTCGAAAACCTTTGGCTTGCCGCAAAAGCTGATCAGCTACGCCGGACTCAAAGACCGCCAGGCCCTGACTACGCAGTGGTTTAGCCTGCACCTGCCAGGGGTTGGGCTGGATATAAGCGCCTTGCAACACCCGCAGCTGAGGGTTTTACAGGCGCAGCGTCATGTGCGCAAACTGCAGCGCGGTGCGCACAGCGCCAACGGCTTTGTGATTCGCCTGACGAGCCTGCAGGGCGGGCAGGGTGACCTGGAGACACGCCTGCTGCAGATTGCCGACAAGGGCGTGCCCAACTATTATGGCCCGCAGCGTTTTGGCCTGGACGGGCACAATTTGCATCATGCGTTGCATTATGCTGGCCTTGGCGAGCTGCCTGAGCGCCGCAACCTGCGCTCAAGATTGTTGACGGTAGCACGCAGTGCCCTGTTTAACCGCATGTTGGCACAGAGAGTGAAGGACGGCAGCTGGAACCGGGCGCTGCCCGGTGACGCGCTATCGTTCACGCAAAGCCGCAGCTTCTTTATTGCTGGCCAGGCTGAATGTGATGACCCAAGGCTTGGACAAATGGACCTGCACCCGACAGCGGCCCTGTGGGGGGCCGGTGATTTACCGGTTAGCGGACAGGCGCGTGCGATTGAGCAGGCGGTTGCTGATGCCGAGCCTGCGCTGTGCCGCTGGCTGGAGCGGGCCGGCCTGAAACAGCAGCGGCGCATTTTGCGCTTGCCGGTGCAGAGTTTGCGCTGGAGCTGGCCGGCGGCAGATTGTCTGCAACTTGAGTTTGTTTTGCCGGCCGGATGCTTTGCCACGGCAGTGGTACGTGAGCTGGTTGAGTTGATACCTGTGGAAGGGGAAAATCCGCAATGCGAATCCTGATTGCCAATGATGATGGTGTAAATGCGCCGGGGCTGGCTGCCCTGCATGAGGTGCTGTGTGATATTGCCGACTGTACCGTAATGGCGCCTGAGCAGGACCGTAGTGGTGCCAGCAGCTCGCTGACATTGAACCGGCCGCTGCATCCGCAACAGTTGCCTAACGGGTTTATCAGTGTGGATGGCACACCAACCGACTGCGTGCACCTGGGTTTGAATGGCTATTTGGAACAGCAGATGGACATGGTGGTGGCCGGTATCAATCTTGGGGCCAACCTGGGTGATGATGTGCTGTATTCGGGTACGGTAGCGGCGGCACTGGAAGGACGGTTTCTGAAGCGCCCAGCCTTTGCCTTTTCGCTCGTCTCGCGCCAGACCACTCACTTGCCGACTGCCAGCTGGTTTGCCCGGCAGTTTATTCAGGGTCAGCACAGGCTGTCACTGCCCCCGCACAGTGTGCTCAATGTCAATATTCCCGATCTGCCGTTAAATGAAGTGCGTGGTATCAAGCTGACTCGCCTTGGGCACCGCGCCCGTGCTGCCGAGCCGGTCAAGAGCATCAATCCCCGTGGTAAAACCGGCTACTGGCTGGCAGCAGTAGGAACTGAAGTGGACGGTGAAGAGGGGACCGACTTTCATGCGCTCCGGCAGGGCTATGTAACAGTTACACCACTGCAGCTGGATCGCACTTTCCATGCGCACCTGGATGACGTCCGTGACTGGGTGGAGGGTTTGCTGTGAGCAGCCTGCTGCAACGTGGCATCGGTATGACTTCACAGCGCACCCGAAAGCGTCTGGTACAGCGCCTGTATGAGGAAGGCCTGGCTGATACCCAGGTGCTGGATGTTATCTTGCGAACCCCGCGGCACCTGTTTGTTGATGAGGCGCTGGCGCACCGGGCCTATGAAGATACAGCCCTGCCGATTGGCCATAATCAGACTATCTCCCAGCCGTATATGGTTGGCCGCATGACCGAGCTGCTGCTGGCTGCCGGCCCGCTCGACAAGGTATTGGAAATTGGCACAGGTTGTGGTTATCAGACTGCCGTTCTGGCCCAGCTGGTGGAGCGGGTATTTACCGTTGAGCGCATTCAGGCTTTGCAGGAGCGGGCCAAGGAGCGCTTGCAACAACTCAACATCCGCAATGTGGTTTACCGCTGGGCTGATGGCTGGACCGGCTGGAACGCCTTGGCTCCCTATAACGGTATTTTGGTCACGGCGGCTGCCAGCGAGGTGCCCCAGGCCCTGCTGGAACAGCTGGCGCCGGGAGGGCGCATGGTTATCCCGGTTGGTGGTGAGCAGGACGAGCAGCGCTTGTACCTGATTGAAAATACCGGACAGGGCTTCATTCGCAATGAGCTTGATCCGGTACGCTTTGTTCCCCTGCTCAGTGGAGCCCTGCAGTGAATAAATATCTTCTGTTGTATTTCAAGGGCATGGCAATGGGTGCTGCTGATGTGGTACCCGGGGTGTCGGGCGGCACCATTGCCTTTATTTCCGGCATTTACGGACAGCTGCTCGATGCGCTGGCAAAAATGCCCGCCGGGCTGCTTCTTTTGTTGAAGGGGCGGGTGCGTGAAGCCTGGAGCCTGGTGCATGCGAATTTTTTGCTGGTGTTGCTGGCAGGTATTGCCACCAGCATTCTGACGCTGGCGCGACTGATTACCTGGCTGCTTGAGCATCAGGCGATTCCGCTCTGGTCATTCTTTTTTGGCCTGATTCTGGTTTCATGCTGGCTGGTCGGACGCACCATCCGGCACTGGGGGCCGGGCAGTCTGGTTTTTTTTGCTCTGGGAGTCTTTTGTGCCTGGTATATCACCGTTGCGGCCCCCTTAAGCTGGGGACAAGACTACCTCAGTTTATTTTTTGCTGGAGCCATTGCCATTTGCGCAATGATCCTGCCAGGGGTGTCGGGGAGCTTCCTGTTGCTGCTGATGGGGCTGTACCAGTTTGTGCTGGATGCGGTGAAAGGTTTTGAGCTGGATGTTGTGGCGGTGTTTGCGTTGGGTTGCCTGTTTGGCTTGCTGGGGTTTGCCCGTTTACTGAAGATGGCACTGGAGCGTTTTCATGATCTGACGCTGGCCTTGCTCACCGGTTTTATGCTTGGCTCTTTGAACAAGGTCTGGCCCTGGAAGCAGACCATCAGCTTTTATGAAACCAGCCGAGGTCAGCAGGTGCCTTTGCAGCAGGACAACCTCTGGCCCTGGCAGTTTACCCGGCTTGGCGAGCAGGATGCACAGCTGACCCTGGCTCTGTTGCTGGCTGCAGCGGGTGTTGCGCTGGTCCTGTTGCTGGAGCGGCTGGCACACGGAAAGTCCCGCTCAGGGAGCAAAACTCCGGGGAAGCGGGCATAAAACAGACTTGCCTGAATATAAAATTGACGCATAATGCAACCTGTTTGCAGGGCTGAACATTAGGAAAACTCATGCTCAAAGGTACAGTGTCTGGCGTAGCCAGGCGTACTCTGTCGATTTTGCTGCTGACCGGGCTGCTGGGCACCTTGCTGGGCGGTTGTGCCAGCAACACCAATGCCCCGGTGGTTGATCGCAAGCACCGGGGCCAGCCGGCAGCCCGGCAGCAGGCCGTACGGCCTGTAACCAGTGGCTCCTATGTGGTTCGTCCCAAAGATACCCTGTATTCAATAGCATTCCGCTTTGGCCGGGACTGGAAAGAGCTGGCCGCCAGTAACGGTATTGCCGCGCCTTATACGATCAGGCCGGGACAGGTGATTCATTTCTCAAAACGGCCTGCTGCTGCAAGCAGGCCAGCAACTGCTGCACGTCAGCCTGCGAGTGCAAGCAAGCCGGCAGCCAAGCCGGCAAGCAAACCTGCTGCCAGCAAAAAACCGGCGCCCGCCAAGCCGGCAGCTGTCAGCGGAAAATGGTTGTGGCCTGCGAATGGAACGGTTATCAGTCGCTTTTCAAGTGCCACGACCCTGAACAAGGGGATCGATATTGCTGGCCAGATTGGCCAGCCGGTCAGGGCGACCGCCAAGGGTACTGTGGTCTATGCAGGTAGTGATTTGCGCGGCTATGGTGAGCTGATTATCATCAAGCACGACGATACTTACATCAGTGCTTATGGGCACAACCGGCGCCTGTTGGTGAATGAGGGGCAGCAGGTTAGTGCCGGGCAGCAGATTGCTGAAATGGGCTCAACCGGAACTGACCGGGTCAAGCTGCACTTTGAAATTCGCCGACAGGGCAGTCCTGTCGATCCGCTGCAATATCTGCCTGCACGTTAAAACAGCAGGCTAGCGGCAGGTCAGAAGGAGAACCTGCCAGTGAAAACATGTCATGGAGGACAGACAGATGCATGTCGCGTACAGAAACTGCTTAATTGCTACTCGGGTTCATGTTGCCGCCATTCACAGATGCACAGTCAGGGCTGGTGAAGATGTTGGCCAATATCTGGTTGCACTCAGGGGGCTGCCACCTTTAACGGCTGAGCAGGAACTTGGCTATGCACGCCTGGTGCACAGTGGTTATCAATGTGCGCGCAGCCTGATGATTCAGCACAATTTGCGCCTGGTTGTTTATATTGCACGCAAATATCGCCGCAACGGCATTTCCTTTGCAGACCTGATCAGTGAGGGCAATCTGGGGCTGATCAGGGCTGTCGAAAAATTCGACCCGCAGCTTGGCTATCGTTTCTCGACTTATGCGACCTGGTGGATACAGGAAGCGGTCGAACGTTACGCGGAGCAGCAGGTCTCAATCGTGCGTCGCCCCCGTCGCCTGCTGTTGCAGCAGCGCCGGGAGCAGCGACAGGCTCGGCGACTGATGCAGTCTGTTGACAGTGTAGCTAGGGCAGGCCAATCAGCGCCGGGAGAAGATATTGAACTGAATGAGTCAACTGCCCTGACACCGTCTGTCCATTATGCCAGGGTAGCGGACGTTAAGCGGCGGTACGCCTCGCCATGCCAATTGCTGGAGCAGGCGCAACTGGCAACCCGCCTGCAAGAAATGATTTCCTGCATGCCAGTGCAGCAGGCCCGGGTACTGGAGTTTTATTATGGTTTGGGTGACGGGCCAAGGCTGACGTTACAGCAGATTGCCGAACAGTTACAGCTCAGCCGCCAGCATGTAATCAGCCTGCGTGCCAGGGCACTGGACAGTTTGCGCCGTGCACTGGAGCTGCAGCGGCTGGATGCTGCAACACTGCTTGAGCAGACTGATTGGTAGCCAGGCGTGCCAAGGGTTTGTCCACGCGCAACCAGGCGTATAGACTATGCTCTTTCAATCCAGTCTGTAAGGAAAGAAGCCATGCAGTATGTAACACCAGATCTCTGTGACGCTTACCCTGATGTTGCGGTTGTTGAACCGATGTTTGCCAATTTTGGCGGGCGGGACTCATTTGGCGGCCAGATTGTCACCGTCAAGTGCTTCGAGGACAACTCGGTGGTCAAAGCCCAGGTTGAACAGCCCGGCAAGGGCAAGGTGATGGTGGTGGATGGTGGAGGTTCGTTGCGCCGCGCCATGCTGGGTGACATGCTGGCAGCCAGGGCCGCGGACAACGGCTGGGAAGGCATCATTATTTATGGCTGCGTACGTGATGTTGATGTGCTGGCCGATATCAACCTTGGTGTGCAGGCGCTGGGCAGTCATCCGATGAAGACCGAGAAACGCAATATTGGCGACTTGAACGTTGAAGTGACCTTCGGTGGGGTTACATTTCGTCCGGGCGAGTACGTTTATGCCGACAATAACGGCATCATTGTCGCTACGCATGAATTGAAGATGCCAGGCTAGCGGCTGGCATGGCCGGCTCAAGCCCGGATCGTCGAGGGTCCAAAACAGGGGCGGCGAGTCAGGCCAGAAGCGGTCCTTGTCGGGGTGCCGAAACCCCAGAAGCCGGGACAGACAGTTGAAACTAATCGGCTGACTGCCAGGCAAGTTGTTGCAGTATCCCGACTCAGTGCTGCAGCTCACATTTGTGGCGGGTTGTGCTGATGCACACCTGCCTATTGATCAGGACTGGGCGGGGCGGACAAATGGATAGAGATCCTTTCGAAGAGTCCTTGCGCGAACTCTTGCAAGAACCCAGTGTCGGACAACCGTCTGAGCAGGCACTGGAGCGCGTACTGAGAACAGCCAACCGGCAAACGGGGGCTGGTGCGTTGCTGTTGCTGTCGGGACGGGCCCTGGAGTCGATCATGATGGCACTGGAAGGTGCATCAGCGCACTGGCGGCCAGTATCCAGACTGACAGGCAAAACTACTGATGAACACAAGGAATAACAACCATGCAGCTTGATACCTGGACCCAGAGTCTGGTGGGTGCCATGGGCGCCCTGTGGCAGAAGATTGCTGCCTTTATTCCCAACCTGATCGGTGCGCTGGTTGTCGTAGTGGTTGGCTTTGTTGTTGCGCGCCTGCTTGATGCATTGCTTTCCAAGCTTTTGGCAAAGCTGGGGCTGGACCGCTTGATGCAGGGCACGGGGCTGAACAAAATGATGGCGCGCGTGGGCATCAAGGTGCCTGCCTCCACCCTGATAGGCCGCATCATCTACTGGTTTGTTTTGCTGGTTTTTTTAGTATCAGCGCTGGAGTCGCTGGGCCTTGAACGGATTTCAGCCACCCTGGATACATTGGCGCTTTATGTACCTAAAGTGTTTGCTGCCGCGTTGGTACTGGTGGCCGGGATTTTGCTGGCGCAGCTGCTCAATTCGGTGGTGTCCGGAGCTGCCGAAGGGGTCGGCATTGACTATGCCGGTGCGCTTGGCAGGCTGTCCCAGGGTCTGGTCATTATTATCAGCGTATCGGTTGCCATCGGGCAGCTGGAAATCAAGGCGGAGCTGCTCAATTATGTTATTGCCATCATTTTGCTCAGCATTGGTATTGCGGTTGCCCTGGCAATAGGTTTTGGCTGTCGCGGCATAGCGGCGCAAATAATTGCCGGCATCTATGTCCGCGAACTGTACGAGCTGGGCCAGACTGTTGCGATTGACGGTGTTGAGGGAACAATTGAGGAAATCGGCACCGTAAAAACCATCCTGCAAACGCCTGGTGGCGAGCTGGTGTATCTTGCCAACAGAGTGCTGCTTGAGCAGCATGTAACCAGCCCCCGGCAGTGAGGTTTGTGCGTGCTCGCCGTGTGTGGTGTGTGGCCTGATACATTTTGAACAGCTCAAAGAGAATTTTTCCGGCCTATGATCCTGCACAGTTGAGTGATGAGGAGCTGGTGGAGCGTGCCCAGGCGGAGCTTTTTACCGTGACCCGGGCCTACGAGGAGCTCATGCGCAGATATCAGGCAACTCTGTACAATGTCTGCGCCCGGTACCTGGGTAATGAGCGTGATGCCGATGATGTGAGCCAGGAAGTCATGCTGAAAGTCCTTTATGGGCTAAAGAAGTTCGAGGGCAAGTCGAAATTCAAAACATGGCTTTACAGCATTACCTACAACGAGTGCATCACCCAATACCGCAAGGAGAAGCGTAAAAAACGTCTGCTGGATGCGCTGAGCCTGAATCC
>LSQX01185665.1_pt1 | contig 14025 bp, 18 predicted proteins | sample 654561 | NCBI WGS metagenome assembly LSQX01 (sample SAMN04489861, study PRJNA283612) | anaerobic digester metagenome | isolation source: 4 biogas reactors fed with cattle manure at either 37C or 55C with and... | place: Denmark: Kongens Lyngby | collected 2014
TTGGCTGGCCTTGACCAGGGCGGCGAAAAGGCGTTGGGAAAACTCATCGGTCATACATTCGGGGTGCCATTGTACTCCTAACACCCAGCGGTGTTTGCTACTCTCAATGGCCTCTATCACTCCATCGGGAGCCCAGGCACATATCTTAAAGTCCCGCCCCGGATCCTTAACAGCCTGGTGATGAAAACTATTCACCCTAATTTCTTGGCTGTGTAAAACCTTCTGCAGGAGGCTGCCCTTTTCCACCACTATAGCATGAATCGGGTAATTTCTGGGGGCATTTTGGTCGTGAAGTAGATGAGATTGGATATCCTGCAGTAGACTGCCACCCGCAGCAACATTCAAGACCTGACAACCCCGGCAGATACCTAAGACTGGTACATCGGATTTCAAGGCCTGGCGAGCCAATTCTAATTCGAAAGCATCCCGCCGTGGGTTGATCTGGCCCAGTCCCGGACGAGCGTTCTCGCCCCAGTGTACCGGATCTACATCACCACCACCGGAAAAAAGCAGACCATCGCATACTTCCAAATAGTCATTGATTATTTCTATCTCCTGGGTCGGTGGCAAAACCAGAGCGGTAGCACCAGCTGTTTCCAGTGATTTAACATAGTAGTCGCGCACCCAAAAACTGCGCTCCTCCCCGTCATGATTTCCGGTGATCCCTATAACTGATCGCATATTTATCCCTCCCCCACCATGTCCATCGATAAAAAAACAGGCCCCCTTGGACCTGTTCTAATCAATGTTATATGTACCTACACCTCGTGGAGACCTAGACTGATGGCCAAAGCTTGGTCAACACGCTGCATGGTCTCCAGTTTCAATACGGCAATCCGCTGTTTTAACCGACTTTTATCGATAGTCCGAACCTGCTCAGCCAGTATAACTGAATCCCTTTCCAAGCCGTAGTCCTTAGCCTTTAGTTCGATGTGTGTAGGTAGTTTGGCTTTATTGATTTGTGAGGTTATCGCTAGTATGATGGTGGTCGGACTATACTGGTTGCCGATATCATTTTGGACAATGAGAACCGGTCGGATCCCACCTTGTTCCGATCCAATCACTGGATTTAACTGAGCAAAATAAATCTCACCTCTTTTTACCATGCGAGATCACTCCAACAATTTTTCTATGCAGTTAACCAGCGCTTCATCCTCCACTCCAGAATCTTCACAAGCAAGACATAAATTGATTTCAGCCATTTCTATATAACCTTTTTTCATCTGCTCCACTATCAGGGTTCTTTTGCGCTCCCTTAAATAGAACCGAATTGCCTCGCGGACTATTTCACTGCGATTTTTAGATTCAATGATGGTAACATCATCCATTTCCGCTAATAAATTTTCGGGAACAGTAATTATTATGCGTTTTGAGGCTGGCAAAGCGAGCACCTCCAGAAAAATATGCAGAGTTATCTACCCGATAGTTACATTATAGAGATATGCTCGCCAGCTAGCAAATCCAAGATTTGCATCAAGTCCTAGATTAACAATATAATCGGGGCACCCTACTGCTAACTGCACAAACTATTTCGTAATTTATAGTACCCATAATAGCAGCTAGATCATCGGCCACTATTCCATCCTGGGTGCGGCCAAACAGCAGTATTTCGTCTCCTTCCTGTACCCCTTCAATATGAGTAACATCAAACATACAATGATCCATGCAAATCGTTCCAATTTGAGGTGCCTTTTGTCCTCGCACCATGCCCCATACCTGATTGGATAGTCTGCGGCTATATCCATCCGCATATCCAATCGGAACCGTGGCTACTCGAGTAACCTGACGACATTGATAAGTACAGCCATAGCTGACCGTATACCCTGGTTCCAGTGTCTTAATCAATGCGATTCGGCTTTTTAAGCGCATAGCCGGAGTGAGGGGGAACGACTCTCTATTGACCTCAGCTGAAGGATATAGTCCATAGAGAATGATCCCGGCTCTGATCATGTCCAGACCAGCAACCTCATGAAGATCTATCAGGCCCGCACTATTAGAACAGTGTTTGATGGGGATATTGATACCGAACTTTTCCAGCTTGGTTATCCAATCATTAAACTGATTAAGCTGCTTATAGGTGTAGTCCTTATCAGCCTCATCAGCTGCTGCAAAGTGTGTATAGATCCCCTCCAATATCAGACCTGGCAATCCACTGATCCGGCTAATAGTCTCCAGTGCCTTGGGATCCGGGCTAAAACCGAGTCTGCCCATCCCGGTATCCATCTTTATATGGATATATCCGGGAACTCCCTGGCGGCTGGCTTCTCTAGCCACGCCTTGAGCAAGTTCTTCGTTAAAAACTGTCGCTCTGATACCATATTTAACAATTTCCCTCGCACCAGTCACCGGCACGTACCCCAGAACCAGGATAGGGATCTTATACCCATATTCCGCTAATTCCAGAGCTTCCTCCAGCGTAGCTACTCCGAAAAAGTCAGCTCCACTTTGGGCACATACTTTGGCAACTTCACGCATGCCGTGACCATAAGCATCAGCTTTCACTACCGCCATTACCCGAGCTTTACCTGATTTATTGCGAATCTGGTTAAAATTACGCTGAATAACTGCTAAGTCTATTTCTGCCCAGGTCGGTCGAATATTATCCATTGCCCTTTACCATCGATTTGATCACGTCATTACGAGTGATGATACCTACTAGTTCCCCGTGGCGAACTACTGGGACACGGTTAATGCGCTTATTCTGCATTAATCTGACCACATCACTAACTTCCGTGTCTTCTTCAACTACTACTACTTTTTCAGTCATGGCATCCTCAACATTAACGGCGGTATACTTTTTTAAGTCGTTTTTAAAGCGTATGGGGTTTTCTAGAAAAATAATACTGTCAAATAGTGTCACGTAAAACGGCACTCTTAATTGGGATGCTTTAATAATAAGATCCTTCTCGGTCACTATGCCGATCACATGACGTTTCTCATCTATAACAGGAATTCCGCTGATTTGGTGATCAACTAGCAGGCGGGCTACTTCATCAACCTGGTCATGGGCTTTAACAGTAATGACCTCACTGGTCATGATATCCTTAGCTAACATTTCTTTCACCTCTTTCACTCAAAATACTATTTTAAGCCTAGGGCTATTTTCATTATTACATTAACCAATAGCGGATTCAAAATTTCTTAACACCTCGGGTAAAGCCTGGATAATATCTCCAGCAATCATCCCGCGCTGGCCTTTAGTCTTTTCTACATGATCGCCGGTCAAGCCGTGCAGGTGAACAGCCACCATTGCCGCATCCTGAGGGCGCAGTCCCTGAGCGACCAAGCCGGTTATCATACCACACAGTACATCACCGCTGCCTGCTGTGGCCATGCCGGGATTCCCGCTCAAGTTAAGAAAGATCTCGCCGTTGGGGTAGGCTACCACCGTACCGCTTCCTTTCAGCACTACAGTAACTCCCCACTGCTGAGCAAAGCTACGCGCGATGGCCAGACGATCGGCCTGTATTTCTTCAATAGTGAGCCCGGTCAAACGCGCCATTTCACCAGGATGAGGAGTTAGTACTATGGGTATCTGCCGATCCTTCAATACATTTATATCCTGGCTGACAGCGTTTAGACCATCAGCATCAATAACAACCGGAATACCTGAACACTCCAACATCTGATGCAGAACCGCTGCCGCTTCTCCGTAGCGTGACATGCCCGGACCGATCGCGCATACGGAAGTTGCCCCCAACAGGTTTTTAATAGCCGGTAGGGCTTCGCGAGCTATGGTTCCCTGAGCTGTCTCAGCCAGAGGAACGGTCATAACTTCTACTACTTCATGTTCCACTCCCGCCTGCAAAGACTCCGGTAAAGCAGCCGTCACTAAGCCAGCCCCCACTCGCAAGGCCGCACAGGCAGACATGATCACCGCCCCAGTCATACCGATGGATCCGCCTATGACAAGAGCATGTCCATAAGTGCCCTTATGAGATTGAGCGGCCCGGGAATAAAGGAATGGTTGTATCATTTCATCGGTGATAAGATTGATCTTTAATTCTGGATCAGTAAGCAGATCACGTGGTAATGAAATATCGGCAACTGTCAGCGCACCCGTGTGCGATCTACCCGGTTCCAGCAGTTGGCCCAGTTTGGGTAAACCAAAGGTGACCGTATGAGCAGCTTGAACGGCTATACCATGAACTCGTCCACTATCAGCCTCCACTCCTGAGGCAATATCTACTGCCACTACCGACAACCGACTCCAGTTGATAAGCTGAACCACCTGAGTTTCAAAATCATTTAAGGTCCCTTTGAAACCAATACCATAAATAGCATCTACTAATAAGTTGACCTTTAGTAGGGCTAGGGTCAACCGATCAAGGTCTTCCTCGGTCTGCAGCGCATACAGCGGGGCTTTCATACGCTCTAAGATCTGGTAGTTGACTCGGGCATCCGGGGTCAATTGCTCTGGCTCGCCCAGAAGAAAAACACTAGCCGGGATCCCAGCATTGATCAGATGGCGGGCGATCACCAGGCCATCTCCGCCATTGTTGCCTTTTCCCGCCAGTATCAGTACCTGCTTACCGGCTAAACCCGTCAAAATATCTTCGATTACTTCCACGGTGCGAATTCCGGCATTCTCCATCAACACCAGACCCGGAATACCATATTCTTCTATGGCTTTTCGATCAATGGCACGCATCTCACCAGCCTGTACCACTTTCATCGGTCTTCTTCCCCCCTTTTTGCTATTACAGCGGCAATCGCCTGTTCTCTACTATGGGATAAAGATACATCTAAGGATATAAATCCTAATGTTTGCCAGCTTTGCTGGGCGTTTCCACATAGCACTAAACCAGGTCTGCCCCATTCATCTATCGTAACCTCCACCTCTTGGAAGCGAATTCCCCGGCTCAAGTCGGGATGTATTTTGCGGAGGGCTTCTTTGGCAGCAAAGCGAGCGGCCAGAGATGGGTAAGGGTTACCTTTAGCCATACAGTGATCCCGTTCTCGATCAGTAAACACCCGCTGCAGTAAACGTGGAGTACGCTTGACTACTAATTGAAAACGGCCGATATCCACAATATCAATACCTATGCGCATTAATCCTCCATCAAAATCAAAACCCTGAAACCGGAAGCGGCTTCAGGGTGGTTGGACACTATTCGAGCTCTCCTACACCGACTAGTTCGGCCTGTTCCTGTTCGCTAAGAATTCTATCCATATCCAATAGTATTAGGAGACGATCCTCCAGCTTGCCTACTCCGGTCAAATACTCAGCATTGATTCCCCCAACTACCCCCGGGGGAGGCTCGATATTCTCTAACGGAATTCTTAAAACCTCGCTGACCTGATCGACAATAATTCCCACGGTTTGACCAGCCACTTCCACTACCACGCTGCGCGTATCACTGGTAAGCTCGGAAGCGCTCATCTGAAAGCGTTTCTTAAGATCGATAATAGGAATGATCCTGCCACGCAGATTAATAATTCCTTCAACAAAGTCGGGAGCCTGGGGGAGTTTAGTGGTCTTAGCCACCGGAATAATTTCCTGTACCTGAGTAATGGGTACTCCATACTCACAGACGGTATCCCCCTGCTTGAGAACAAAAACCACTAATTGAATTTCGTCAGCCATATTACACCCTCCTCTAAATAAGGCCCTGTTTGTTGTAATTGATCAAACGGGTATATTATACTATGATTTCGTCATAATTATCCATTTTCCTTCCCTCGGTCACGGAAGTCTCTGCTATAAAAGCTCACCATTTTTCGCAATAGCATTTATTTAAATGCGGTAACAAAATCAGCTTAATGGGCCATAGCCATAATCCATTGGGATACGGAAAAGAATATTATTAAGCCCGTAATGTCGGTAATAGAAGTGATCAAAGGGTTGCTGGCTACAGCAGGATCAAGTTTAAGCTTGGTCAGAAGCAGCGGCAGAAGGGCCCCAATTAAATTAGCCACTACCACGATAAGCATCATAGTAATACCTACGATCAGGGCAATGGTAAGTCCGCCTTTCCATGAGCCCAGCAAAATGCCCGCCAAAGCCATGGTAAGTCCTAGAACCAAACCTACTATTAATTCTTTACCCAAAGATGCCGCCCATGCATTTACATCAATATCTCCGGTAGCCAGACCGCGCACCATTATAGTAGAAGACTGTGAACCGGTGTTGCCCCCGCTTCCTAGCAAAAGGGGAATAAAGAATGTCAAGGCAATGGTTGAAGCGAGTATTTCTTGGTAGTAGGCCATCAGTTCCAGAGACAGGATATTTACTACTACCAGTCCCAGTAACCACACGATGCGTTTCCGATACAATTCCCCTATGCCCGTTTCTCGGTAACTGCCTTTTAAGGGACTGACCGCCGCCCCTTTATGGAAATCCTCCGTCGTTTCCAGTTGGGCAACATCCATTACATCATCGAAAGTGACTACCCCCAGCAGAACTCCTTCTGAGTCAACCACCGGCAGAGCTTGAATGTCATATCTTAGCATCATATAGACGGCCTCTTCCCGATCCTCAAATGCTGAGATATTTATAACTGAATGTCCCATCAAATCAGCTACCCGCTGTTCAGGGTCGGTCAAAATAAACTGGTAGATCTCCACTGCATCAATGAGCTTCCAGCCTTTATCAGTTACGTAGATGACATTAAGAGTCTCGCTATGGCGGCCTTTTAGGCGGATATGTTCCAGGGCTTCGCCAATGGTCCACTCCGGTCTGACTGCTACATAATCCGGTGTCATTAAGCGCCCTACACTCTCCTCCGGATATCCCAAAAGCAAGCGGGTTGTCTTCAGTTCTTCTGGAGTCAGTAAGTTGAGCAGCTTTTGGGTGACCCGTCCGGGCAGTTCTTCAAACAGAACAGTACGATCATCAGGGCGAAGGTTGAGCAGTAGGTTGCGAGTTTCTTCATGGCTCAGGCCTTTTAAGATTTCGTTACGATCTTCTGATTCCAGATAGGAAAAAACATCTGATGATATGGCGCGAGGAAGCAGTCGAAACAACAGTACTCGGTTGTTCTGGTCAACAGCCATAAGGATATCAGCAATATCCGGTATGGGATACTCAGAAAAAAGGTCACGCAATTCCGCCAGACGCTCTTGATCTATCAATTCTTGAATTAGTGCAATATCCTGTTCAAACATGGGAATCCTCCCTATTTGGCAAGCATTATTAGGATTTGGGTCTGGGAAATGGGATTAGAGAGTTATAACTCGCAGGCCGTCCATGAGTTTTTCAGTAATAGTGAATAAATTTGCTGTAACGCCAATTTGCATTTTGTCAGTTAGTCGATAATGCTCCAGGCAGGTAATGCTACTGATTATTTCCGTCCCTCTTTCCTGCAGCACATCTAAATGAGGCAAAACACCCGAGCCTTCGGTTACCAAAAAAACCCCGCTGTTAACAAATAAAATACACCGTACCATCTCTTCCAGACGGGTCAAATTGTAGAAAAATTGACTCATCAGCATACTGGCCAGCTGCTGATCACCCTGCCCAATGCCTGTACCAGTTATCAATAACACAGTTTTCGGCCCCATGGAGTGCGTTATTTCCAGTTGATGGGTGGCCTGTTCCTCCAGGATGGAAAAGTAGCCCGATCCCACGGCACCGGCTTCCTGTCCCCTGCTTTCATGCTCAACAGAGCCGGGTTGGTGTTGGAATGGCATTGGTATCGGTCTTTCATTATAGTTAGACTTACTCATACCAGACAGCCCCTCCTGTAGAATTGTAGCCTAATTGTATCATAACCCCTAATGACTAAACTATGAGCCTTTAAAAATAGATGGAGAAATATTCCGTTGCCCAGAAGAGGGGCTAAGGGAGGGTCTGAACATGAAACAGGGGACGGTTCTCTGTTTTATTCATCTCAGCTTATTTAATCATTCCCAGACTACGATAGGTGGCCTCATCCATTTCGCCACTGATCGGTAAACAGTGCCAAGCCTGATAATACTTTACCGAAAATTCGGTCATAGAACCGAATCTCCCATCGACGCCATCAAATACAACTCCCCGCTCCTTCAGGCGACTTTGCACATAAACCACCTTCTGACCGGACGAGCCCTTTTTCATCTTGGCAGGAGGGGTGAAGTTCTCGGGAACGATCTGGCCATTTTTCACGATACGCACCGTCGTTCCCCAGGGTATTATAGGATACAGCTTTTCTACATCCCGATTAAACATGCGGATGCACCCGTGGGAAGCATAACTGCCGATCGAACCCGGCTTATTGGTTCCATGTATGCCAAATATGCCCCAGGGAACATTCAAGCCCATCCAACGGGTTCCAAAACCATTGCCCCAATTAAGGGATTTATGAATTATCTTCCATTCACCTAGTGGCGTGGGGGTGGATGATTTGCCCACCGCTACTGGATAGGTCACCACTGCCTCATCGTTTTCGTAAACGGTGAGGGCGAGTTTGGCCACATCGATCTCCACCAGCATTTTCTTAGTGGTTTCATCATTGACTTGTTCGGTAACACAGGGCTCGTCTTGCTCGGACTGCAAAAGGGATTCCCATATCGGTTGGGTAACAGTAGCATTATCCTCCCAACCATGGGCCACCTGATACATACTCACTGCTCCCCAGGTATTCGAATTATATTGACCATTCCGGGCCACATCATAGCCTAATTCCTGTAGACGTGCCTGCAGCATCCATACGGCCTCCCCCTGCAGGTTAGGGGTACTGGGATATAAGGTAGGATAATCGGTTCGATCTATGATAGTAGGACTGGGATCGTCATTATTTGGTTTACCCTCAGCAGTACTAATTCCCATACTCGCCATTAATACGACTATGACCAAAAAAAAGACCAGTTTTCTCGGCAAAGCTCTTACCTCCCCAACGGCTAAACTGACCTTTGATTCCCCCGGCTACACCAATGATGGGCAACACAGGGGAAACAAGCTCGACAAAACCCGCCTTCTTAATTGTATTAGGCATGTGATAAAATATTCCGAGTTATTACCTGAGCGGTTGGAGTAAGAGCACACCCCCCACGAGCCGTCTCCCGCAAATCCGGCGAAATCATGCGACCTACCCTAAACATAGCATCAACTATTTCGTCAAAGGGAATCACGCTTTCAATACCAGCCAATGACATTTCAGCACAAATCAAAGCATTGGCCGTACCAGTGGCATTACGTTTGGAACAGGGAACCTCCACCAGGCCCGCTACAGGATCACACACTAAGCCCAGCAAGCCTTTTAAGGCCATGGCCGCAGCGTTTAAGGCCATAACGGGCGATCCCCCTTCTAAATAAACTGCCGCCGCCGCCCCCATGGCCGAGGCTGATCCTACCTCCGCCTGACATCCCCCTTCGGCTCCAGATAGTGTCGCATTGGCAGCAATGATCTTGCCTACTGCTCCGGCCACCAATAACGCATCTACCGCTAGCTCACGAGACCTGTTACCCATCTCAGTCACCGCCAGGATGATCCCGGGGATGACCCCGCTGGCTCCGCCCGTTGGAGCCGCTACTATACGTCCCATGGCCGCATTGACTTCGGTGACTGCCAGAGCATAGCTGACAGCGCGCAATACGGTTGTGCCACACAGGCCACCGGATGCTGCTCTCTGATATAGTTTGCTGCCATTTCCCCCGATCAGCCCACTCGCTGGTTTAATTTCTGCCTGCAAGCCTTTTTGGATGGAATCTTCCATAACCGCTAGAGATTCCTCCATCCGACTGCGCACCTTTTCCACTCCCCACCCCAGCTCATCAGCCTCGGCATGCAACATGATGGCAGGGATACACATATTATGTCGATCACATAAGTCGAGCAAATCCTGGCCGCGATGAAATTGATACATGTGATCCCCTTCCTTTCTTAAATACAAGCGCAATCAACCAGCAAGACTTCCTGAACTCCTTCCAGACTGGTTAACTCCTCGATAATAACCGTATTGACCGGCTGATCGGTCTCAATTACCATAGATGCGAGGCTGCCGCGCGCGGAACGAAACACTTCCAGAAAGGCAATATTGATAAGGTGTTCTGACAGCAGGCCGCTGATGTGAGCTACCATACCGGGCTGATCCTGGTGGCGAGTGATCAAAGTGGGATATTGCCCGGTGAATTTAACGACCATGTCATTAACCCTGGTAACTAGAATTTTGCCGCCACCGGTGGAGGAGCCAATCATCTCACTTCTGCTGCCATCTGGTAGAACGGAAACTATACGCACGCTGTTAGGGTGGACATCCCCTAGATCCTCAGTAAAAAACGCATATTCCATACCGTTTTGAACGGCTAACTGATATGAATCGCGAATACGTTCATCATCCGGCCAAAAACCCAGCATCCCCCCCACCAGGGCTTTGCCGGTACCATGTCCCTGATAGGTCTGGGCAAAGGAACCGTGTAAATAGAATTCAACTCGACGTGGCTGAGTAGAGCACAGAGAGCGAGCTACGTTACCCAAACGAACAGCCCCAGCGGTATGAGAACTAGAAGGCCCCACCATTATCGGCCCAATCACATCAAACAGACTGACCCCCACTAGAATCACTCCTCATCAATTCCACCCGGTATTTAGTATGTGTCAGATGGAATGCCTTATTACAAGAAAAGGGCCTGTCGGCCCTTGATATCGCTGTTACTTATTCCCGTATTTTTCCCAGTGAACAAATTTCGCTAACTCTTTGCGAGGAGGCGCATTGCCTTCTTTAGCCGGGTAGCCTACCGGAATGATCTCAAAGCACTCTACATCTGGCGGTAGGGCAAACATTTTATCAGCCTTTTCAATATCCACCCAGGCCGCATTAACTGTCCCCAAACCCATGTCATGGGCTGCCAGGCAAATGTTCTGGGCAGCGATGCCTAGATCGAACATACACCAGTCACCTTTAGCACTATACAATTGACCCTCCTTATAACCAGATACGCCCTTACGACCACAGAGAACCAGTACGACTGGTGCAGCTGCAATACCTTTGGTAGCAGGATTATTGGGGGCGGCTAAATTAGCTAGCTTTTGTTTGGTCTCCATATCCTTGACAACAATTATCTCCCAACACTGAGTGTTAGACCAGGAGGGGGCCCAGCGCACTGATTCTAGAAGTTCGTTCAGTACTTCATCAGGTATAGGCTGATCAGTAAAGCGTCTGATACTGCGTCTGGTTTTGATACATTCTCTGGTTTCCATATTTAGACCTCCATGCAAAGTTTTGTCTACATTATATCACAGTATATTGGTCATCATACTGACTCAGATGCCTGCCGCGCAGTGCGACCAGCCACCCATTTGGTTCGCAGGTCAGCCAGTAAACTTCCCATTAGAAACCCCAGTACCGCCAGAATAATAATAGTAGCTCCCGAGGGTAGATCAAAAATATATGATAGGAAAAGTCCTCCCATAGAAAAAATAGCGCTTAACACCATGGAAAGTACCATCATACCAGTCATGCTGCGCGTAAAAAGAGCTGCGGTAGCCGATGGGATAGTTAGTAGGGCAATAACCAAAATAATACCCACCGCCCGTATCATAACTACTACCGTCAGAGCAATCAAAACCAATAAAAGCTGATTATAAAAGCGAGTGTTCAGGCCGATCACCCGGGCAAACTCTTCATCGAAAGCAGTAAGAGTGAACTGGTCATGGAACAGCAGTACCACCAGCACGATCACTACATCCAAGGCCAGGATCAAATAGAGATCAGTCAGGGGAACCGCCAATATACTGCCGAATAAATAACTCATTAGATCTCCGGTGTAACCAGGGGACAGCTTTACAAAGATCACCCCCAGAGCCATTCCCACCGCCCACATCATGCCGATGATGGTATCTTCTCTCTGTTTGGCTCGCTGACTGACTTCCCCCATAGCTAGGGCTGCCAACACTGTGAAAGCAGTAGCACCCACCATGGGCGGTATCCCCAACAGATAGCCCAGGCCAACGCCTCCATAGGCGGTATGTGAGATTCCCCCACTTATAAAGACGATTCTTTTGACTACCACATAGGTTCCCACCACACCACAGGCTATACTAACTAGTAATCCAACCATTAAAGCATGGCGCATAAAATCATACTGCAATATTTCACTCAATGCCCCACCACCCCCTCATGAGATGGTAATACTCGATGGGGTACACCATGAGCGATCAAATCCACCGGGCAATGGTACATTTCCTCCACCATAGCCGCCGTTATTTCCTTGTCATCGCTGCAGTACAAGCGACGATTCAAACAGGCCAGTTTCTTTACATAGCGTGACACGGCTGAAATATCATGAGATACCAGCACAATCGTCATGCTCTCATTTAACTCGGCCAGCAGTTCATAAAAAGTAACTTGGAACCCGGGGTCAACACTGGCAGTGGGTTCGTCTAACAGCAGGATACTTGGCTCGGTAACTAGAGCTCGCGCCACTAAAACCCGCTGGCGTTCTCCGCCGGACAGTTCACCGATCTGCCGCTCCCGAAGATGTTCCATGCCTACCCGCTGCAGGGCTTGCTCAGCAATACGTCGATCCTGGCGGGAATAGCAGCGTCCCTTTCTTTTGCCCAAGCGCCCCATCACAACCATCTCACCCACCCGGATAGGAAAATAGCGGTCAAACAGAGCATGCTGCGGTACATAACCGACCTGCTGATGGTTTTCTTGGACCGGATGACCCAGAATATTAATGGTTCCGCTATCAGGCGTGATCAGCCCCAGCAGACTGCGCAGCAGAGTGCTCTTGCCACCTCCATTGGGTCCGATGATACCCAGATAATCTTCCTGGTCAACAGTTAGATGAATATTTTCCAGGGCGGTATTACCCTCAAAGGAAACACTCAGGTTTTTTACTTCAATGGCCGGTATATGGTCACTGTTTCTCAAAATCTAACCTCCCCAACTAATCCCTGGATAAAACCGCAGCCAACTCCTGAGCTACTTGGCGCAAATTAGCCGAGTAATCGGGGGCCAGAGGATCGATGGTGATAACTTCCCCTTGCAGATCACTGGCTATGGCCTCGGCTTCATGAGCACTATGCTGCGGTGACGCCAAAATTACCCGAATGCCCTTTTGGCGCGCCTGGTCGATTAATCGAGCCATTTCCTGAGCGGTAGGCTCTTTACCATCCTGTTCAATAGCTATTTCCTCTAAGCCATAGTCTGCGCAAAAATATTTCCAGGCGGGATGAAAGACTATAAACTCCCGCCGTTTAATGTTCTTAAACTGCTCGGCTATGTCCTGGTGCAGTTGATCCATTTCCGCTTGGAAAGATTGCAGATTTTGTTGGAACTCTTCCTGATGATCAACATCAACTTCACTTAAAGCAGTGCAGATGTTTTGGGCCTGGACTTTAGCCTGGATAGGTGATAACCATATGTGGGGATCACCTGTAATGAGCTCTACCGATTGCGATGTATCGATGACCGGCATGGTCGGATTCACACCACTGATGCGCTCCATCCAGAGTTCTTCAAACTCAATAGTACCTATTTCTAGATAAAGATCGGCTTCAGCCAGGGCCTTCATCTGCTGGGGAGTGGGTTCATAAGTATGGGGATCTGCTCCCGGGGGAATAAGTACGGAAACCTGGACATGGTCGCCCCCCACTTTTTCAGCAAAATAGGCTTGCGGCAACAGGCTGACAAAAACTTGCACCTTATCGTCGGTAGTTTCCAGGGTGGGCTGAGTCGATGAACATCCTGATAAGCCCATTAAAAGTAGTACGATCAAAACTAAAACAGCCAAGTTTTTACTCCTGGTCAACACCGACTCCTCCTTTGGCACTTGCTTGCAGTAATTCTTTTTTCAGACTGCACTCCCGGCAGTAACCCATAATTTCGAAATGATGGCTGGACACCTCAAAGCCAGTTTCATCCACAATCCGTTTAACCTCCCCCTGCATGGGACATACCCCTAATTTGACAGCTGCTCCGCAGGCCATACAAACCAGGTGGTGGTTGTGCCCGCCATGTAGTTCATAGCGAACCGGTCCATCATGTTTATCCAAATGGCTGACCATCTGCAACTCGACCATTAGGGTCAGATTTCTATAGACGGATGCCAAAGATATACTAGGTTCAATTTCCCTTACCTGCGAACCGATTTATTCA
>LSQX01312789.1_pt1 | contig 14025 bp, 12 predicted proteins | sample 654561 | NCBI WGS metagenome assembly LSQX01 (sample SAMN04489861, study PRJNA283612) | anaerobic digester metagenome | isolation source: 4 biogas reactors fed with cattle manure at either 37C or 55C with and... | place: Denmark: Kongens Lyngby | collected 2014
CAGGTCTTTAAGTCGCTCTTTAACTTCACAGTCACTACCGGAGATGAGGTTTTCCTCTACTTTGATGACAGTGGTCGCATTGTCTACATAGAGCTGCGGAGCTCTTTGGGACAAACAAGTAGTAGTGAAGTGAGGGTGACCCACTCCTACTCCCCCCAAAACTACCGTGATGAGGGCTCTTTCTGGGGAGGCTTCTTCTTAACCCTACTCTTCCCCGTTATAGGGTTGGTTATTGCCCTGGTAATGGATAAAGCAGAGACTCGCCGGGGTGCCCTGAGGGCGGTAGTGGTCCAAGTTGTCTTTGCTGTATTGATCTTTTTAATCGCCATAATGGGCGTCTGTTCAGCTGGGTATTGAGAATATGGAAAAAAAGATAGTTTATGTCGACATGGACAATGTTTTAGTCGACTTCCCCAGTGCTTTCAGTAAAGTTGACCCGGCAATTCTTGAAGAGTACGAGGGGCACGTTGATGATATCCCCAATATCTTCTCACTGATGGAGCCTTTAGAGGGGGCCGTTGAGGCCTTCAATTACCTCGCTGAGCACTACGACCTCTATATCTTAAGCACTGCCCCTTGGGAGAATCCTACCGCCTGGAGCGACAAGCTCAACTGGGTAAAGCGATACTTGGGACCAAAGGCCTATAAGAAGCTGATCTTAAGTCACCACAAGAACCTAAACCACGGTGATATCTTAATTGATGACCGCACAGCCAATGGAGCTGATAAATTTATGGGAACCTTCATCAAGTTTGGGAGTGCTCAGTTTCCCAACTGGGAGAGTGTTCTCCACTTCGTAGACGAACTCCTCGAAGGGTAGGTAGCCACCTTTAAAATTAAAGTGTAACCTTACTCCATACACCCATGCGTAGACATCGTCCAAAATTTAAAGTACTGCTAACCCTCTCTATCTCTTTTTTAGCCTACACCCTCATCACCGGCTTCTTCCTCTTTCTGGTCCAGCGTCCACCTCCCCCCGCAGCCAACCCGGAGCGCTTTTACAGCGACTTTGAAGGGCCTGACAGGGCCCTAATCATTGAAGAGCGCCCTTTCGCCGCTGAGGTTCGTCTCGACCTCATCCAGAAGGCCACCTCTACCCTACGTCTCGCCTACTATGCTGTCCACGATGGGCTCGCCGGAGATATCTTTTACGCCACACTGTTAGAGGCGGCTGATAGAGGAGTTGAAATAGAGCTCCTCTTTGACGGAATATTCCATAACCTTAAGGGGAGAGAGAAGAGCACCTACTGGGCTTTGGTAAACCACCCCAACATTAGGGTGAAGTTTTTTGAACCCCTCAATATCTTAAAACCTTGGACCTTCAACAATCGTCTCCACGACAAATTCATCGTTGTTGATGACACCTACCTCTTACTTGGGGGGCGCAACATTGGCGATAAATATTTCTTAGAGAGCTACAGTGGACAATTTGTTGAGGACCGTGATGTCTTAATTCTCAATACCAACATTGATAATTTGGAGGAGAGTGTCTTAGGAGAATTTATTGACTACTTCGATCACCTCTGGAGTCACGATTACACCGTGGAGCGCCATACAACTATTTCGAAATACCGTCAGATGAGGGCTGATGAGCGTCAACAGGAGCTTAGTGAGATCCTTAAAAAATCTAGGGGAGAGCACCCCACCCCCTTCAACAACCATTTCGACTGGGAATCTCTCACCCTCCCCACTAATAAAGTATCCCTCATCTCCAACCCGGTAGTGCGCTTAAATAAACCGCCTGCCATCTTGGCTGAGATTGTTGCCTTAGCTGAACAAGCTCAAGAGTCACTCCTCTTTCAAAGCCCCTATATCATCACTGACCGCCACACAGTTAGCTACCTGCAAGAAGAGTGGTCAGCTGATCTCTACCTCTTAACCAACTCCACCTACTCGTCGCCCAACTTCTTTGCTATAGCCGGCTACTTAAAGCACCGCACCAAACTGGCCCAGAGGGCCACGACCCTCTACGAATATTATGGCGAGGGGACCATCCATGCCAAATCTTATATCTTTGATCAGCGCCTAAGTATTATCGGCTCCTTCAACCTCGATCCACGTAGCGCCTTTTTAAGTACAGAGAGTGTGGTGGTAATTGATAGTCCCCAGGTCGCTGAAGTGCTGAGTGACAACATAGCTAAGCTGATTGAGGAGAGTGCCCCCTACCCCTCTAAAGAGGCGTCCCCCAAGAAGACCCCCTTCAACAAGCGTCTTCTGATAGGAATTGTCCGTCTCCTCCTCTACCCTTTCGACCCCCTCCTTTAAGGACTCGCCTCTCACCTAAATTTATAGTACAATTGGGTATCTAACGGGTGAAAAAATAGACAAGGAGTTTACTATGTCAAAGATCTATTCACCCGCTTTTATGGAAGAGGCCCATCGCGCCACCATCTACAACCGAGAAGCAATCCTCAAGAGTACCCTCTGCACCTGTTTCTATTGTGGGGCTCAGTTCAATCCCCATGAAGAGGAGTACCTCCCTTGGACCGACAACGACCTCACCCTGCTGTGCCCCTATTGTGGCATTGATGCTGTTATGGGAGATGGTTCACCTTTCCCGGTTGCTGAGCTGGAGTTTATCTATGCTTGTAGCTTCCTCTGGTTTGGAGGCTACAGTAGAATAACCGACGGCACCCCCCTCCACCGCCGTCCCCCAATCTTCATTGAGGTTGACTGATTGACTAAATTGGAGGCTCTCCTCTAGCAACACTCCCCCTTTTTGCTTAAGATACTCGGATGAATTTTATGGGGTTGCTACTGCTCCACCTGATAGCACTGGGGGGAGGTTTGCTACTGATGCGCCTAAAGGCTCCAGCCGGGGCCTTGGTGGGCTCAATGTTTGCAGTTGTCCTCTTCTTTGTTGTTACCGGTATTGAACTCACCTACTACCCTGTTTTGAGGATTGTAGCTCAAGTCCTATCGGGGATGGTTATAGGGCTTGGTTTCTCACGGAGCAACCTAGCGATGCTTAAACAGATGGTAAAACCACTCCTCCTCCTTGTAGCCTCAATGGTGGTGGTCAATATTACTTTTGCCTTCATCATGTATGGGGTAACCCCCCTTGATCTCAACACCTCCCTGTTTGCCACCGGCCTGGGGGGAGTGGCCGATTTAGCCCTTATAGCTATCGACTTCAAAGCCGACATGGAGGTGGTGGCTCTCCTTCAGTTATCACGTTTGGTAACTGTAGTTTTACTCTTTCCCCCTATTATCAGGTCCCTATTGGGTCACTCGATTAAGGTCTCAATTGCTCCCAGAGAGGCTAAAAGGCCCCTCTGGGGTCGCTTTGGGATAACTTTGGTGGTCGCTTTTGTGGGAGGGCTCCTCTTCTATCTCTTGAAGGTGCCAGCCGGGGGGATTTTGGGGGCTATCTTTGCAACGGCCCTCCTCAACATCTTAACTACAAGGGGGGGAGCTCCGGCATTTATGAAACCGTTGGCCCAAATTTTAGTGGGGGTCTACATTGGGAGTAACTTAACTGTCGCCACCCTTATGGAGTTGCAACTCCTTTTAATCCCCTACCTCATTATGGTAGCTGAGATCTTTGCCATGGCCTTTTTAGGGGCCTTCCTCTTTACCAAATTCTTCAATTTCGACTGGCCCACAGCCCTCTTCTGTGCAGCTCCGGGTGGTATACAGGTGATGGGACTAATTGGGGAGGAGTATGGGATTGATGGACCAAAGATAGTGGTGATGCACACCATGCGTATCTTTGGGACCCTTCTCCTCCTCCCCCCCTTAGTAAAATTGTTCGACGCTATTCTTCTCTAAAGACCTCACGCCACTGGGTGCGGAACCCATCACTGAGGTCTCCCAGTTGACCATAATCGTTGAGACCGGCTGTTAAAACGACTCTGTCTTGGGTGAGAACTATGGTGTGGCCCCTCCCGGCTGCCACATCAAGGACATCGGTGAGGAGATGGGTAAAGCCCCCTTTGAGGCTCGGGTTTTGGGTCGAACCTAGACCAAACTGCCCATATTGGTTAGAGCCGCTCCCCTTCAAGTTCGCCTCAAAGTCGATGTAGTAGGTTGTATAGTAGCCGGCAGCCACTCTGACTACACCACTGGCTACGTGGGTGAGGGTGTAGCGGTCAGTTTGGTCTTTGGTACCCAACTGTCCATTGCTGTTACCCCCCACTCCCCACAGGGTGTCATCATCTTTAAGGACCATCAGGTAGTTCAGTCCGGCAGCCATGCTTCTCACGTTAGTGGCGATGGTCTGGGGTTTTGCAACATTTAGGGTGTGTCCCTGTCCCAATTGACCGCTAGTGTTATCCCCAAAGCCGTAGAGGACCCCCTCTTTGCTGAGGATGTAGGATGAGGAGCCGAGGCTGGCAAAGACCCTCTGAGCCCCTTCAAAGATTTTAAGGGGTTTGTCGCGCCCCAAATTGGTCCCATCTCCCAACTGTCCATAGTTATTGGCCCCGAGTGACCAAACACTCCCATCCTCCAGTAGGTAGAGGGTGTGCCCATAGCCGGCTGCTGCATCGATTACATTGTCGGCTAACATGTAATACCCCTGACGAGGTTCTCTGGTTCCATCCCCAATTTGGTAATCTTCGTTACGACCACTTACGTAGAGCTTCCTGTCGTAGGTCAGATAGAGGGTGTGGTTAGCACCGGTGTAAATGCGGGCTACATCACTTCTGATGGGGGTAAGGTCGCCCAAAAAGCGGTCGGAAATCTCTCCCAATTGCCCTTGGTTGTTGAGCCCTGTCCCATAGAGGAGCCACTCCCCATCGAGGTAGAAAGAGGTGTAGGCACCGGCAGCGACTCCCACCAAGGGGAGTATCTCGCTCCCCCTTTTGGCAGGCAAAGGAGCAGTGGGTGCCACTTTGAAGCGCAAGTTAATGCGCCCGGTTATATAGTCGAATGGAGTTACCACCATCACGTATTCAACCCCCTCTACAAGGTGGGCGAAAACTGTGTCCCCTAGGTCCCAGTCATCGATGTTATCACCTAGGGCCTCTTCGGCTTCGACAGAGAGGTCGAAGAGGAGCATTAAGGAGTAGAATCCGTCGTGTGTGAGGTGTTTAAACTCGTAATAACCGGTCTCTCCCACCGAGAAGAAGATCCACACATACTCTTGGTCGCTGATAACTTCAAATTCGCGCTCAATCTCTCCAGCCATCACAAACCCCATATCGTCGGTCCTGTATTGGGGTAAGGTAGAGCCAATGGTGTGGAGCATTACATTCCCCGCGGGGTTTAAGTGGGCTAAGTAGAAACCTCCATCGGCAGCTATGAGGGAGCTGCGATACTCCTGAGTCGCCGGATTGGGGCCTCGTCCCAACTCCTCTTTGTGCCACCACTCTCCCCCGTCATGACTGGTAAGGAGGTAGTAGTTTTGAGTGGCCGGGTCGAGGTAGGTGACTGCAAGGCTATTATCCTCTCCAACGGCCATATCGACCTGAAGATTTTTACCCCCCACCGGCTTAACACCCTCATCTGTGTAGAGGGGCCAATAGGTGGGGTTACTCCCCGAAGCTCCATTGATTCTGGAGATTGTGAGCCCCTCGGCGTTGAGGGTAGCCATATAGGCGATTGCAGAGTTCTTTCTATCGAGGGCTAATGCAAGTCTCCCCCCAGGTGTTGGAGTGAAGCGCTTGATTTGCCACTCCTCTCCACTATCTTTGGAGAGGCCCAGTTTAATGGAAAACTTGTCGTTGTTATCTTGGTAGAGGGTGTAGAGATTCCCGTTACCCGCCACCAGTCTTGAAGAGTACCCGGTAGAGTTGGAGTCGGTTGAACGGGTAAAGTCTAGTTGGGTTTGAAAACTGCGTCCCACATCAACGGAGCGGGAGTAGTTGTAATCCCAATAGCGGTTGTGGCGGTGGAAGACAACATGGATTGCCCACTCTTCATCGATGGCAATCCCCTGAATAGAGGCATCTTGCCCTGTCCCGGTAAGGGCAATGGGGTAATCAAAGGTGGCTCCCCCATTATGACTCACTATCACATAGGGGCGCTTTGAGACCTCATAACCGATAACCACCAACTCCCCTTTAGCTGCGATCTCATTTAAGTTCCCGTCAGCTACTTTTTTAGAGCCCCCCACCCCTAGGTTGCTTAAGTAGACTCCGTCTCTCCCCTGATAAGCTAACAGGAGAGAAGAGGTGGTTTTAGCCAATCTAAGGTTGTTGTTGGCATCCAGCGAGGCGCTGGACCTGAGTTCCCTCACCTCGTGACCAAATAGTGCTCCCCCTACTAGGAGGAGGATAATTAATAGAGAGATAATGCGTCGCATAGAGCCCCCCTTAGTAGTCGGCGGCTAAAGCGGGGTTACGCTGGTTCCAGAGGGTCCAATTGGGGGTACGCCAGTTTTGGGCTACCCGAAGGGCCTTTTGGTCATTTTGATCGCCACTAATCTTCACTGTAGCGGGGTTTACCCGCCAACGTTGGTCGCTGGTGCCAGCCAACCCTTCAGTCCAATTATAGGTTATGAAATAGCGCCCTAAAGTGGCCACTTCACCCTTACCTAGGACAATCTCAACCGGTTTGTCGAGGGGGAACTCCTGCTTAACGTGGTAGGAGTAGTTGGCAAACGGGCCATAAGAGGCAATAACATTCTCAGGCAATTTGGAGTAATCGATGAAGACATGATAAAATCCTTTGAGGGTATACTTACCACTTTCGAGGTTTTCACTATAGAAGAAAGAGTCTAACCTAGACTCTCCATCAAAGGTTTTAAAGGGGACAACGTCTCCCTTGGAGTCAACCACCAAGGGGCCCAGCCACTGGCATTAGCGTTGAAAAGGGCCCCTTCACCGGGGACTCCCGCCTCAACAACTAAGAGTGAAGATTCACTATTATTCGGGCTTTGAACGTTAGGAAAGAGAGATCCCAACGAAATACAAGAAGAGACAATGAGCAACACCAACAAGAGTGGTAACAGCACACCAAGTTTTTTCATACTAATTCCTCCAATTTTGCGGTAGCTTGATATTAAAAGGCCTATAACCCAAAGTCAAACACTATTTCCCCTTTTAACCACAATAGTGTATCGTGGATGAAAACTACCGGGAGCGTTGCATGCAGAAGGAAAAAATGGGAGGCGTTTATGGAGCAGCCCTACTCTACACTATTATTACCGGCCTCTCCTTCATCTTTGGTAAGATTGCCTTAGAGGGGGCGCCTCCCCTCGACCTCTTGGCCCACCGCTTCAGCGCCTCCTTTATTGTGGTCCTGATTCTACTCCTCTTGGGGAGAGTTAAATTGAAGTTCACTTTTAAGCAACTCCTCAAGATCCTCCCCTTGGCCCTCCTCTACCCCCTTCTCTTCTTCGCCTTTCAAACTTACGGTCTGCAAGCTGCCACAGCGATTGAGGCGGGTATTTTGACAGCCACGATTCCCATCTTCACCCTCATCATGGCAACCCTCTTTTTGAAAGAGAAGACCAATATCTACCAAATAGGGTCGATTGTGGCCTCGGTGGCGGGGGTAATCTATATTACGCTGAAAAAAAGCTCATCGGTTGAGGTGAGCAGTGTTCGGGGAATTATCTTGATTCTCCTCTCCACCTTGAGCTTTGCCGGCTATAGTGTCTTGGCGAGGATCTTAACCAGGGAGTTCTCCTCGCTCCACCTTGCCTTAGTGATGATAATCATCAGCTTTGTCACCTTTAACGCGGTGGCTGTCACTAAGCACGCCGTAAGCGGAACCCTCCCCCTCTTCTGGAAGCCCCTTAAAGATTTTAAATTTGTAATCAGTGTCCTCTATTTGGGGATCCTCTCCACCTTGGTCACCTCATTCTTAACCAACTTTGTCTTATCGAAGCTGGAGGCCTCCAAGATGAGTGTCTTTGCCAACTTGGGGACGATTGTGACGATTATTGCCAGTGTTATTATTTTGAAAGAGACCCTCTACTACTACCATATTCTGGGATCGGTATTAATTATTGGAGGGGTGTTGGGGACCAACTTCCTCGACAGGCGCTCCCCTTAAGGGGCGACTACCAACTGGTTCTTCCCACTTTGTTTAGCTTTATAGAGGGAGGAGTCGGCCCGTTGGAAGAACTCCTCAAATGCCTCTCCCTCTTTAACTTCGGTTAAGCCACCGCTGAGAGAGGCTTTGAGGCTCCCCACATTATCTTCCATCCTCTCCACCAACGCCTCATATTTTAGAATCACCTCTTCGATTGTGGTCGCATTGGGGATATAGACACAGAACTCATCCCCGCCGATACGCCCCACTATCCCTTGGTTAGAGAAGAGGGTGCGTAAATTCCTCCCCAAGAGGCTCAATACCTGGTCCCCCACTAAGTGGCCATAGGTGTCGTTAATCTCTTTGAAATCGTCAACATCGATGAGGAAGAAGAAGTGGAGATTATCCCCCTCCCTCTCTTCAATCTCTTTGGCAATCGCCTCTTTGACAGCTGTCGAGTTGAGAACCTTCGATAACCCGTCAACTTGGGAGCGGACAATCAATTCCCGCTTTTCAGCCTCCTCTTCGCTCACGTCGACCAGTTTTCCAATAATTGCATCGGAGCCTTCGAGGTGGAGGGTTGTGGTTTTATAGGTGCCAAAACCACCACTCACTTCGGGTAAGCGAATTGAGAAGTTAGAACTCTCACTTTCAGAGACTTGGAGGGCATCTGCTAAGAGCACCCTTGCCTCTTCTAGCTGTTTACCACTGCCGAAGAGACGCAAGCATTGCTGACTAAATAGGAGTCGCCCATCTTTAGTGTGGTACTCGTATAAACACTCATTGGAGATTTGTGAGAGGGCCTCATAGCGGATATTCTGCAACTTTAGGCGTCGGTTAGCGCGAATGGTGTAGGTGGTGCTGATGACGAGGATTATAACGATCAGGGCCGACACCATAACCAGCCACTTCCCATAGGTCTCAAAGATTACGTTGATAGAGACCCTCCGTTCAATCTTGGAAGCTTCACTTATAATGAGGTTGTTGAGGGTGTTCTCATCAATTGAGGCAATTACTTTGTCGATAATTGAGAGGAGGATCTTGTCGTCTTTGAGGACTCCGAAGGAGTAGAGTCTAACTCCTTGTTCCTGTGGGATGGTGACGATATTCCTTACCGACTCTTTGATTGAGTAGTAAGCCACCGAGAAGATGTTGGCATAGCCGTAATCGGCCTTTCCATTCTCAACTGCTAAGATACTCTCCTCTCTGGTGGGGTAGTAGTGAACATAATTGAGGTCGATCTCTACCGGAAGGTTAATCCCCTCTACCGCCGAAAACCACTTTTCTGAGAGCTGGTCGGGGTTAACCCGTTTATTGAAATAGAGGACAGTTTGAACTCTCAAATATGGTTGTGACAAGCTCATTTGAGGCGGAGCATATTCGGGAGAGACACCGATCATCAAGTCTTCATCACTGGTAAATATATCTTGACGGTCGCTGTAGTAGTGGTACTCCCCCTTTAAGCCGGCATGGCCCAAAACCAAGTCGGTAACCCGTTTAAAAATACCTTGTGGCTCTTGGTTACTGTCGCGGTAGATTAGGGGGGCTGTTCTGTCGAAGTAGGCTATTTTAATGGGGGGAGCATTGGCAATATATTCCAATTCATGGGGGGTAAAGCGGATTGGCTCCCCCAAAAGAGGCAGAGTGATAATCAGAGCCAGACAAAAAGATAAAACTCTCTTTGCTCTAAGCGCATTCACCTCTCTCCTCCTCCTTATTAAAGATTAACTAATTAATTTGTCCTTAATCGGTTAGATAGTCAACCCTTATCTTGGGTAATTAACTTCAGAATCTCCTCTTCCCCTAGGGGTTTACTTATTAAGAACCCTTGAACTTTGTCACAGCCAAACTCTTTTAAGAGCTCCATCTGTTTGGGATGCTCTACCCCTTCAGCAATCACCTTGTGTCCCAGTTTATGGGCCATTGAGATGATATCGCCACTGATAACTTCACTCTTGTCGAAGGTGAGGAGACGCTCTATAAAGATTTGATCAATCTTTACGTAATCGACACTCAACTCCCGCTCACGAGCCAGAGAGGAGTAGCCGGTCCCAAAATCGTCAAGGGCTAAAGAGAAGCCCAATTGTTTCAACTCTTTTAAGATCTCATTCATCTCGCTGTAGTTGGCGGCTATTGCGGTTTCGGTGATCTCTAGGATGATTGAGGTGGGTTCAATTGAGCACCTCTGCATACGTCCGGTGAGGCTCTGAATAAAATCTTTCTCCATCACCTGAATCAGCGAGATATTTATAGTCATCTTCATCTCAGGGTAACCGGCGTCGTGGATTCGCTTGAGGAAGCTACACGCCATTTTAACCACCTCTTCTCCTAATGGGATAATTAGCTTGGTCTTCTCCGCCAGGGGGATAAACTCAGCGGGGGTGATGGGCCCCAAAGTGGGGCTGTTTAGGCGTGCCAGAGCTTCAACAGCCCATATTTCACCACTCTCCAAGTGGACAATGGGCTGGTAGTTGAGGGTGAGGAGCCCCTCCTCCTCTTGGTAGCGCCCCAAGTCCCCAATGAGGGTGTTCTCCCTGACAGTGTCATCCACCAGTTTCTGGTTGAAACAAACAATCTCAAATTGGGTATTGTTGCTGGTGAGGGATTTATCACCGGTTAAGATTATATTGGTAAAGAGCTGCGCAAGATCAACTTCACTGTTCTCCTCAATCTCCAAAATCCCTATCCCCCACACGAGGCGCTCTATGAGGAAGAACTGCTCAACAAGGGAGGAGGCCTTCTGGGCCAACTCATGTAGCTCCTCAAAGTCGCTATACCCCTTCACATAGAGGGCGAACCAGTTTTCGTGGAGTCTGATTACAACTAAGTTATCATTTGAGAACTCTTTCAAGGCGTTAGCGATGCGCTGGAAAACCTTTTGGGTGTAGTAGAAGCCGTAACGGGTACTCAGTTCGTGAATTGAGCTCAAGTTAATCGCCACCACCCCCCGCTTCTGGTTGGAGGGATCTTTCTTGAGTAACTGCTCAAAGTATTGTCGATTGAAGAGCCCAGTTAAGAGGTCATTTTGGTAGCAGTAGAGGAGGTTAAGCTCACTCTCTTTACGCTTGGAGATATCTAAAATAATCCCCTCGATGGATACTACCTCACCAGTTGGGGAGTAGACAGCCTGCCCCCTCTCCAACACCCACTTGCGCTCTCCTTGAGCATCGATTATCTCATACTCAACCTCAATCTCCTCTTTGGTCTTAACCACTTCACTCCACTCTAGCCACAACTTTTCCCGATACTCGGGGGCGACAATGGAGTTAAAAGAGATGCGACTGTTGTTAATTAGGTCAGCCGGAGCATACCCGGTCAACTCTTTACACCCCTCCGAGATATACTCCATTGTCCATTCGGGGTCATATTTACAGCGGTAAGCCACCCCTGGAAGGTGACTTAAGAGGGAGGTCTTGGAGCGCTCACTCTCGGCTAAGGCAAACTCATACTCTTTGGTCTTGGTGATATCTTGAATAATACAGACGTAGCGGTAGGGGTTGAGGTCAAAGACCGAAGTGATTATGTTGACCCACACAATTGAGCCGTCAGGTTTAATGAAGCGCTTCTCCATCGAGTAGCTCTCAATCTCCCCCGACTGGAGGCGTTTAAAATGGACCAGCTCCTCTTGGAGATCATCGGGGTGGGTAAATTGGGGCCAGTCGAGTGTCGACACTTCACGACTGTCGCGTCCCACAATCTCCAAATATTTGGGGTTAATGTAGTCGAACCTCTCGGTCTCATCGTCAAAGTCGAGTTCAAGGAAACTGGAAACGGTAATTCCAATGGGTGCCGAAGCGAAGGCGGTGTCAAAAACCTCCCCCAAGACGTGGGCTTTTATCTGCTCAGAGACCTTCTTAAGGGCTGAGAGGTGAGTTTCAACACGGCGCCTCAGGTGGGCACCGTTGAGGGGCTTGAGGAGATAATCATCAGCTTCTTCCAACTTTAGGGGGCGGTTGTTGATTACTAAACTGCGCACTAAATCGGGGTTGTCTTCTTTAAACTGTTTAAAAGGTTTTCTAAAGAGGAGCCCTTTCTCACCAATTACAATGAGGGGGAATTCAAGTCCTGAGCCAAACTCCCTCAGGAACTGGTCCATAGTGGGATAGAAGGAGACATTGAGCCCTTCGAGGCTCCTCTGGATAACCTCGTGGTGGTTGGCTGCTCCAATTACCGCAATTTTATAGGTCAAGAAGCTAGTTAACACTTTTCCCTCTTTTTATTACAGAACTTGTACGTTAAAACTATAAACACTACAGGGGGGAGGGTCAACGTTAAAGTTATCTCAGCTCCCCCATCTCAAGCTCCTCTAGAGGGTCTTAAGTGGGGGACAGAGTGGAGAGTTACAACTCTGCCATTCACGGAGAGGAGCCCCTCTTCCCTCAATTTAGCCAGTTCACGGCTAACAGAGGTGCGGGCAAACCCCATCCGTTCGGCAAGCTCTTTCTTGGTAATTGGTAAGGTAATCTGGTTGGATTGTTGTTCTTGGGCCAATTTATGGAGGTAAGAGAGGAGGCTCTCACGTAAACTTAAAGTGGAGATGCGGTTAATAGTTGTCCCCAACATGTGGGCGCGATCACTAATTATAGAGACCAGAGCAACCAACACATCCCGTCGCTGTTCACACAGTTCCAATACCAATTCGCGCTTGAGGTGTAGAATTGTGGCCTCTGTTTGGGCCACCACCTGCATAGGATAGGTGTTATTACTCCCAAACAAGAGGGTTGTACCACAACTGTCTCCCTTAGTTAAAACCTGTGCTTTAAAGAGTCTCCCCTCTTCATCAAGGTTGTGGATAGCCACCGCCCCCTCAAGGATGATATCCAAAGTGGAACAAGTCTCCCCCTGCAAAGCTATTATTTGATCTTTGGCATATCTCACCAGAGTCGCTTTCCCCTCTCGAATAAAGCTCTCATACTCATTTTTACTAAACCAGAGTCGTTTACCCATAAATAATTCCTAAAGTGTTACCTATGTTACATATTAACGGACTCTTCCCCTTTATACTACCCAATCATAAGCGATCATCAAGGAGATCTTTAATGAAAAAAACTATACAACGCATCGTCCAAATTGTGAGTTTGGCACTCTTCGTCTTTTTGTTTATCAAGGGGAAAATTCAGGTTTGGATGATTATATTTTTAGGTTCAGCACTTTTAACACTAGTTGTCAGTCGCTTCTATTGTGGCTGGATTTGTCCAATCAACACCCTCATTCGTCCAATAACCTGGATTAAGAGGAAATTGAAAATCAAAAGGAGAGAGATGCCCTCTTGGATTCAAAATGGTGTATTGAGAATAATCTTCCTCATCCTCTTCTTGGCTACCATGGGCTTTGTCCTTATAACCGGGAAGAAGTTGCCGGTACTACCCGCGCTGTTGGGCTTAGGGGTTATCCTCTCAATCTTTTTTGATGAAGCTCTATGGCACCGTCATCTTTGTCCTTACGGGACTATTCTCAGCTTTACAGGACGATTTTCGAAGAAAGCAATGTCTATTGACCAAGAGTTGTGTAATAACTGTCGCCTCTGTACCCGGGTGTGTCCCACCAACACCATCGTCAAAGATGAGAAGCACCAAATTGAGAAGAAAGAGTGTTTGGTGTGTTTAGAGTGTCAGCGGGTCTGTCCTCAAACAGCAATTAATTTTAAATAAGAGAAGGCTCCCTTTCTCTCCTCCCCTGTGGTACCATTACCCAAAAGGAGGCGAGTGGTGAAAATAGAGATCTGTTTAGAGTCGGTTGAGTCGGTTTTAATCGCTGAAAGGGGGGGAGCTGACAGGGTTGAGTTTTGTGCCGACCTATTTGAAGGGGGTATTACCCCCTCATTAGGCTCCTTTAAGGTGGCCCGTGCCAACAGCACAATTGAGATGAGCGTTATTATCCGGCCCCGTGGAGGAGATTTCTGCTACTCCGATTTAGAATTTGCTGCGATGGAGGAGGATATCAAGCTCTTCAAAGAAGCGGGGGCCGATTGTGTAGTCTTGGGAATCTTAACCCCTGAAGGGGAGATTGATGTGGAACGCACCAAGCAGCTGATTGATTTGGCGCGTCCCATGGAGGTCACCTTCCACCGCGCTTTTGATGTGACCAAGGATGCCTTTAAAT
>LSQX01394001.1_pt1 | contig 14025 bp, 10 predicted proteins | sample 654561 | NCBI WGS metagenome assembly LSQX01 (sample SAMN04489861, study PRJNA283612) | anaerobic digester metagenome | isolation source: 4 biogas reactors fed with cattle manure at either 37C or 55C with and... | place: Denmark: Kongens Lyngby | collected 2014
GTGGTAGGCATCGGCCAGGGTGAGCAGTACATCGCCACCGACATGTACTCTATCCGCGACGAGACCGACCGGGTGTACGTGCTCGGCGATGACGAGGTGGCGCTGCTCACTGCCGAGGGCATCGAACTGACCGACCTGCAGATGAAGCCCGTGCAACGCGAGCCGTTCGTCATCCCGCAGCCTGCTGCCGCCGATCCGAAGGACAAGGGCGATCACAGGCACTACATGCACAAGGAAATCTACGAGCAGCCCGATGTCATCCGCAACTGCCTGGCCGGGCGGCTCACCAGCCCTGACCTGCCCATCCAACTCGACGGCCTGAACATGACCGAGCAGGACATCCGCGATGTGCGCCAAATCATCTTCAGCGCGTGCGGAACCGCCAACCATGCCGGTATGGTGGGCGGCTATCTGATGGAGAAGCTGGCCCGCATATCGTGCGTTTTCGAGCTGGCCGCAGAGCTGCCCAGCCGCGACCCGGTGGTGCTGCCCGGCTCCATGTGTGTGGGCATCAGCCAGTCGGGCGAGACCAACGATACGCTGATGGCGCTGCGCGATCTCAAGAGCAAGGGCGCGCGTGTCATCTCGGTGCTCAACGCTGAGGACAGCACGATCGCCCGCGAATCCGATGGAGTGCTGTATATCCACGCAGGCAAGGAAATCGGTGTGGCCTCTACCAAGGCGTACACCCTGCAGGTGCTGACTCTGTCGATGATGGCACTGCATTTTGCCGAAGTGCGCGGCACGGCCGATCCCGAGCTTATCCGCAGTCTGAAAAAGGAACTGCTGCTCACCCCCGCAGTTGTGCAGCAGCTACTGAGCCGCGAAGATGAGGTGAAGGCCGTCGCGCAGAAGCACTACGACAAGCCTGATGCGTTCTTCCTGGGGCGCGGCGTAAACATGGCCTCAGCTATGGAGGGCTCGCTCAAGCTGAAGGAAACCAGCTACATACACTCTGAGGGCTACTCCGCGGGCGAGGTGCGACACGGGCCGGTAGCGCTGCTGCAGCCGAGCATGTTCGTCGTAGCCATCGCCGCTCAGGGTGAAGTATATGACATGATGGTGGCCAACCTGGGAGGGCTGAAGGGACGGTCCGCGCCGATCATCGCGATGGCGACCGATGGCGACACACAGGTGCCGACTGCCGGTGTGGACCCGGCTGCCGATGCTTCGGACCCGACATCCCAGCCAAACGACATGATCTGGTTGCCGCCGACCCATGAATTCGTCTCACCGATAGCCGCAACCATCCCGTTGCAGCTCCTGGCCTACCACATGGCCGACATGAAGGGTGAGGGCATAGACCAGCCACGCCATCTGACCAAGACCGTGATGCCTGAGTAGTCCTCACCCACATCTCTTGCAGCCGCACCAGGAGCCGCACGGCCCAGACAAACCGTGCGGCTTCCGTTTTCTCCATGACTGGCGCAGGATACTCGCCCCTCAGTTGCGAAGATAGCTCCTGATCACCCGTATGCACCTCACCTGAGGAGCTGACTGATGGACACTATAAGAGTAGGTATAGTCGGATGCGGAGTCATGGGCCCGATGCACGCTCAAGCCGTCGCCGAGTTGCCTCTGACCGATCTGGTTGCAGTAGCTGACCTCATACCTGAGCGCGCTCAGAAGGTCGCGCAGGATTTCGATGCAGCTATCGTCTATCGGGAAGGCGCGGATCTGGTCACAGACCCCCATGTGGACCTGGTCATCCTGGCACTGCCCGCCTGCCATCGCACCCAACTGGCGCTGGCTGCGTTCGCCCATGGCAAGCATGTACTCACAGAAAAACCGGTGGCCATGAACGCTGCTGAAGTAGAGCAGATGATCGCCGCCCGTGGCAACCTGAAAGCGGCCTGCTGCTCATCACGCTACCGTTTCCGGCCAGGCGCAGAAGCGGCCACGAATTTCGTCGCCTCCGGAGCTCTGGGCACGCTGCGGGCTGTCCATCACCGCAACTTCATCGCTGCCGGACCTCCGCCAATGCATACCCCTCCCGAGTGGCGTCTCAAGCGCGCGCTGAACGGCGGTGGCTTCATGATGAACTGGGGCTGCTATGACATGGACTATCTGCTGGGCATCTGCGGCTGGAGCCTGCGCCCTCGCACGGTGTTCGCCCAGAGCTGGACAGTACCCGCGCAGTTGGCCCCGAACCTGCCGGAAGGCTCTGACGCCGAGACCCAGTACACCGCTCTCATCCGCTGCGACGGTGGCACAGTTCTCTCCTTCGAGCGCGGCGAGTACATGCCCATCGCCGTAGAAAACTGCTGGCAAATCATCGGCGAACGCGGCTCTCTACGGCTTGACATGCTGGGCACCGAACGCAAGCAGATAGTCTTCGATGAGTGCACTGCCGGAGGCGGCACTCAGTCGCAGGTGCTGTGGGAGGGTGACGAGGACGCCGGTGAGGGGATGCGTGGCCCACTGCGTGACCTGGCAGAGGCGATCCGCGATGATCGCGAACCGAGTACCTCACTGGAGCGGTCGCTGGTCATCCAGAAGATCACCGATGCAGTATATCACTCTGCTGCCACCGGCCAGGCAGTGCAGATAGATTGAGCCCGCGCACTCAGCCGCAGGCTTAAGCCCCACACATCGAACCTCGCTGGCCGTGCCGACAAAACGCAGGCCCACCTGTCTGTGAGCAGGTGGGCCATGTACTATCGGGGCATCTGACACCCATGCTGTATCCTTTGCCTGTCTACTCCCGCAGCGCTCCGGGGCTGAACTGTGGCAGTAGCTCAGCCAGGCGGGCGAAGGCACCGGTCACTACGCCTTCGGCCGCCTGTCGCGAGTACCAGGCCACATGCGGAGTCACGATCACCTGCTCCATGTGCAGAAGCGGATGGTCGGTTGCAGGCGGCTCGGTGGCAAGCACGTCCAGCCCCGCACCAGCGATCTGCCCTTCGCGCAGCGCCTGCACCAGAGCATCCTCATCCACCACTTCACCGCGCGAGGTGTTGAGCAGATAGGCGCCAGGCTTCATCTGGGCGAACTGGGCAGCGCCGAGCAGATGCCGGGTATCATCAGTCAGCGCACAGTTGAGCGATATGAAGTCTGACTGGCTCAGCAGTGTCTGCAGCTCTACCATCTCCACGCCCAGTGCCTGCGCTTTCTCGGTATCGGCGTACGGGTCGAAGGCTAGCAGCCGCATCCCCAGTGCCGACAGACGCGCCGCCACCGCCTGACCGATAGCCCCCAGCCCTACGATGCCGGCGGTCGCTCCACGCAGGCGCATCACAGGGCGACTGGTGTCCCGGCCCCATTTGCCCTGCCGCGTGGACTGGACATCACTTATCAGGTTGCGCGCGCAGGCCAGCAGCAGTGTCAGGCAGTGATCGGCCATCTCATCGGTGCAAAAATCACGCACGTTGGTGGCCACCACGCCAAGCTGCTGGGCCGCCTGCAGGTCGATCCGGTCCATCCCCACTCCGTAGCGCACAACCGCCTTCAGCCGTGGCAGGCTCTCCATGACTTCACGGGTCACCCAGGCGGCGGTCACCAGTATGGCGTCGGCTTCCTGGCAACCGGCGATGAGCTCCTGCGGGTCGGTCAGCTTGCGGGCCTCGAGACGCACGGGCAGTTCGCCCAGCTTCTGCTGCGCCGCTGCCGGGTAGTCGTTTCGGCCAGAAGTGTCAACAACTACGTACATGCCCGTCATGGTGCGCTCTTCACATCCTCGCCTATCCCTGCCTTCAACTCCGCCTCTTTTTCGAGCACCCGGTGGCACCAGTCATAGGTCTCGAGCAGCATGTCGGGCGGTACCACTACCACTCCGAGCAGATCGCCGAACACCCAATCGCCGGGGTTTACCACCACGCCGCCGCACTGGATCGGTATATCTATCTTGCCCAGCCTGTCACCGGTGCCCGCAGCGGGCGTGACTCCGGCGGTGAAAACCGGATAGCCCAGCGCGATGATGTCGGTTATGTCACGCACCGCTCCGTCTACTATGGTGCCCAGTGCGCCCTTCGCCTTCGCCATCATGCTGAAGATCTCGCCCCACAGCACAGCCTCGAGGTATGCCTGGCCGTCTATGACCAGCACCTGCCCCGCCTCCATCGCTTCGATGGCTGCTCCGGAGGCATGGGTGCCGCCGGGGTAGGCCTGGGCGGTGAAAGCAGGTCCGGCCAGCCGCATCGAGGGGTCTATCGGCTTGATGCGAGAGCGCATGGTGCGATCTTTGTGGCCCATGCGAAACAGTGCGTCGCTGATGATGGCTGTTGACATCTCTGCCATCTGTCCGGCCGCGGTCTTGATATCCATACTTCATCACTTCCCTCACATGCTGCTGACGCATCATCAGCTCATCGTGCTACCAGCAGCATCTGTTATTCGTAAAACTTGCCTCTTGCGCGCGCCCGACCGTGCCTGCCATCGCGGGTACCTGCGCAATCGTTCCACTCCAGTGTGGTCGGGTTCATGTTGCCGCAGATCTGGCGGATATCGGTGATGCGCTCCCAAATCAGGTCGTACAGCTCTCTGGCAGTACGCACATCGCCGGGGGCCAGGCCCAGTTTTTGCAGTGTGTTCAGGTCCTTCAGCCGGTCACGCAGGCCGCACAGGGTGTCACAGATGTCGCGCTGTGGGTCATAGCCATAGCACGGCGGGCAGACCATACATGCGCCCTCGACCAGCTCCACTTCGATTTCCGGATTGTCGCGCATACGCACCAGCGGCTCCCAGAGGTTGTCAGCCGCTATCGGCTCATCCTTGTGCAGACCCCAGAAGCACATGATGCACAGCAGATGGTGCGGACGAATTTTCAGCCGTCCGGTATCTGCGATCATCGCGCACGAGTCGCGCTTGGCAGTGGCCATATCCTCTGCGCTGCGCTGCGGTATGATGCCCGCATCGCGTCCCTTCACGTACGCTCCGGTATGGATCTCCGGGCACTGCTTCCATGCCGGGCCGGTCTCGCCGCCCAGGTCGCAGATGTTCCACAGCGATGGGAGGTGCAGGTTGACATAGTGCAGGAGCCAGAACGCCGGGCGGGTGTCGCCGGGGGCCAGGTTGAGCTGCTGGAGCACCTGTAGATCCTTGCGCCGCGTGGCGGGGTCGTACATAGTCGGCTGATTGCTCGGCCCACCCATGGAGTTGAAGGCAGTCTGCAGGGTGATCATCAGGTTGCGGTCTTGCTCTATGGCCTCGAGCGCTTCATCGAGCTTCCACTCCTCACGATCGGGAGGGTTGCCCCCGCCCTTGAGGCAAAACAGGCACATCAGGTGATGCGGGCGCAGTGTGATGCACGGTTCACCATGCGTCGCCGCCCAGTTGCTGTTGCAGGATGGCTCTGACATTCGAAATGGCACCTCATCTTGTGAAGTCTGTACCACGGGTTTTTCAGCAGTCGCTACTCAGTCTGCTCAGTCTGCTCAGTCTGCTCGGGCTACTCAGTTCGCTTGGTCTGCGATGTACTTCAGTCTCGCGTTTGGTGGTCTGCCTTACTCTACTCGTCGGGATTGAGCAGCTTGTCCACGCCTTCGGCGCGCAGGCGCTCGTACTTGCCGCTGTGGGTGCCGCCGCAGGTGGCCCACTCGGGCACCACACCATCGGGGTTGTCGCAGATGTCTGCCAGGCTTTCGATCTTGTCGAAAAGTAGCGCCCACAGTTGTCGCGCAGGCAGGACATCGCCATGCTGCAGGCCCAGCATGTAGAAGGTGTTGAGGTCCTTGAGCCGGTCGCGCAGACCACAACCGGCGTCGCAGATGCCACGCTCCGGATCATAGCCGGTGCATGGTGGGCAGACCATGCAGGCGCCCTCGATCAGCTCGATCTCCACATCCGGATTTTCGCGGGAGCGTACCAGCACCTCCCACAGGTTGTCTTCCACCAGCGGTTCTCTCATGCCGCCGCCATAGGCGCACAGGATGCAAAGCAGATGATGAGGCCGCACCTGCAGTCGGCCGGTGGAGGCGATTTCAGCGCACGACTCTTCCTTCGCACGCGCTTTCTCCTCGGCCTCACGCAGCACGATGATGCCCTCCTCCAGGCCCTTCTGGTAGGCATCGGTACGCGCCACCGGGCACTCCTGCCATGCGGGCCCCGACTGCCTCTCCAGGCGGCATATGCCCTCCAGATTCGGCACATCTTTGGGCAGCCAGCGCATCAGCAGCTCCCGCGCGTTGCGGATGGAGTCAGGCACCAGGTTCAGCGCCCGCAGCACCTGCAAGTCTTTTCTGCGCGTGGCAGGATCGTACTGTTCGGGGAAGGTAGTCGGGCCGCCGATGCAGTCGAAAGCCGTCTTCAGGCGTATCAGCAGGTTGCGGTCCTTCTGAATTGCCTCCAACTTCGCATCGAGGCCGGCTGCTTCTCTGTCAGGTGGGTCGCCTCCGCCACGCAGGCAGAACAGGCACATCAGGTGATGTGGGCGCATAGTCAGGTCTACATGAGGGCAGTTGTCTGCAGCACACATCTTCGATCATCTCCTCTGTGGGTCTATCACGGTAGCCAGACTCTGGTTCTCATCATACGCTCACAGGTCTGGTGAAGTCTGCGAGGCCCGGTCATTGCCGCCGGGCCCCGCAGTTGAGTAGATCCGTTCACATGCGACTTGCCGGTATCGCGTAGCTTATCCGCATCCAGGCGCGCCTACACTGCCGGCGAGCCCCACACACTGACAGCCGACATCCCGGGGCCGAACCGGCACGCTCAATTCAGCAACGACCATACCTGATGGCGCTGCCCATGGGACCAGGCATCACGGCCTCGGCGCTCACCTATCGGGCGTGCCCGTCAGCAAAGCTTCAGTTGTCCCCACCGTTGTAAGTCGTGGGTACGTACCCTATCGCGTAGCAGTAGAGATGGCCGCGTCACCCATCGCCACCCATCCCAATCGTCGTGGCGTCGGGGATGGGCTCTTCGCCGCTATTGATGCTATCGGCACAGAAAGGTATCTCGCTAAGTCGAAAACATCGGCCGGTCCGGATGTCAGTACGCAGGTTGTGATAAACCATACCGTTGTGCCCTACTGTCACGTCCTGACAAGTCGCCCCAGGCTGGGGCTGCCATAGGCATTCCAACCCGTAGATCCAAAACCAGATTGTTGAGCTGGCCGGACATGCCCAGCTTCTTCAGTGTGCGTGTGGTAATTCCGCCTCGAACGGTAAGACTCCTGCTCAACGGAGCAAGATTCTTCCGAACGGGCGTGACAGTTTCCAGCGCCCTAAGAAGTGTCCACGTCATCCAGCCCTGGCAGTGTAACAGGTGCCTCTTCTCACGAAGCAGGAGTGAGACGGAGTACTGTGCTGGAAGTTGCCTGTGCCGGGCTTACTAGCGGCCGGATTTCACGACATTTCCCATGCCGCTTGGGCTCACGACCTCAGCGGTCAACCATTTGGCATGCCCATCCACAAAACCATAGTTGCCTCCACCGTTGTGGGTAGTCGGCACCAGCGAAGCCGGGCTGGTATGCAGATAGCCGCGCCAACCGCCGCCGGTAGAGGGGTTGTCTGACACCGGCTCCTCGCCTATGTTGATAGTCTCTGACGGGAAGGGGATTTCACTAAGTCGCAGTCGGCTACCTGTCCAGGTTCTGGGGTCCCCGTCGTAGTAGCCCATGCCGTTGGCCCCCACTATCCTGCCCTGATAGGTCGCATCGGGTTGGGGCGAGCCGTAGATGTTCCAGCCGTAGGTCTGCAATACAGAGCTTGAGCTGCGAATAGATTTCCAGGAAGGACAGACCCAGCACTGTTTGTTCATCACGTACGGGTCTATCATGTCAAACCATCGCCTCCACGATCCGTCCGCCTCGACGTTGGTGGCATAACAAAACAGTTCGTCCCAATCCTGAATATACATCAGGATCGCCAGTTGGAGCTGCTTGACGTTGTTCAAGCAGGTTGTCTGCCGCGCTTTTTCGCGTGCCTTTGCAAAAACGGGGAATAGAATCGCTGCCAGAATCGCGATAATCGCGATGACTACCAGCAATTCTATGAGAGTAAATCCACTCCTACTTCGCACAGCAACCACCTCCATAAGTAGTTGTGAATCTGTCCTCGACCGGCTACAACGGCTACGACGTCTCGATGCGTGCCAGTGCCAACAGTCGTCCGAGGCACTTCTCCGATGTCCGGCCTAACCTATCAGCTTTTGCATCACCTCCTTCAGTGCGCAAGACGCTTCGCCCACACCAATCTGTCGTCATCCCGAGTGCAATCGTCGGGCCCCAGGTGGGCAGACCAAGTGCACTTGCTGCATCTTGTGTTCAACCTCACCACCTCCATCTGCGGATGGCTACCGTATGCCCTGCGGAAAGCGAAGCATCGGTCTCCGCCACACAGCATACTGTATACATCTTATCGTCCAACTACTGTGCTCAAGTACTATATTATAATTATATTTGCTAAACGTGCATGCAACACCTGCTGCAATCTGGGTTTTTTTGTTTTGCCAGATAAATCTGTGGCACTGCCGACAGGCTTTCCGGATGGCGACAAGCGGCTGTTATGGCGGTGTGGCAACCGCGTTTCAGACCGTCCCGGGCGTTTCCGGTTTCTCGGTGCGTCCTGCACTGTGTCTGCGAAGGATAGTGGCGGCACGGCAGCGAACCATGCAGCACGCGAAGCGCCCCGGTGCGATCGGCGGCTCGCCGGACTGTGTGCCACTGGCGTACAGCGAGAAAGCCGATGCACGCCGAGCGCACTGGCCCACTGCATCGGGTGTCTGGCAGCCCGCGTTCAACGCGGAGGTTTGTCTGTGGATGTCTCCATAGTTATCGTCAACTGGAACACTCGGGAGGACCTGCGGCTGGCGCTGCAGTCGTGTTTTGCTCACAGCGGCCCGCTGGCTATCGAGGTCATCGTGGTAGACAACGCCTCCACCGATGGCAGTGTGGAGATGGTGCGCGAACAGTTCTCGCAAGTCGCGATCATCTGCAATTCAGACAACCTGGGCTACACCGTCGCATGCAACCAGGGGATGCGCCAGGCCAGTGGCCGCTACTATCTGATGCTCAACAGTGACGCGCAGCTAACACCCGGCTGCCTGCCGGAGATGGTCCGGCTCATGGACGCACATCTCGATGTCGGTACTGCCAGCGCGCAACTGCTGAATCCGGACGGATCCGAGCAAAATACCGCCTGCCATTTCCCCAGTGTTATCACCCACCTGCTGCCGGCCAGACTTACCGCGCTTTTCCAGCGCGCTGCTGCGGACGCAACCGAAGCGCCCGACGGCGCCTATGACGTGGATTGGGTATTCGGCGCCTGTCAGATGGCACGCGCTGAGACGGTGGCGCAGGTGGGCATGATGGAAGAGCGCATCTTCATGTGGTATGATGATGCCGACTGGTGCAGGCGGATGCAGCAGGCTGGCTGGCGCAGAGTCATCGCCACCAGAGCCACCTGCGTCCACAAAGTCCACCGATCCGCCGATGCCCTCCCACCACTGCGGCGCAACCTGCAGAAATCCATGTCTGAATACACATACTTTCGCCTGCATCACGGCCGGGCCGCAACCGCGCTGCTGTGGACTGTGCGCACGCTGTATAGCCTTGCCAAGGTGCTGCTGCTGGGAAGCGCATGGCTGCTGACGCTGGGGCGCGTAGATCGGCTCAGGGCTATGCTACGCTTCAACTGGGGCCGCGCGCGCTTCCATCTGCTACACGCCACCGATATACTGTGGCGCGAACCCAGGCCATATCGGGCCGCAGATGTGCCCGGATAGACATGTAGCATCGCGTGCGTGCACAGCTATCAAAGCAAGCGCACACACTTGCGCCAGAGCACGATGACTGCCACCTCCCCCCGAGCACAGGGGGCAGAGTAGAGATGTGTGGCGACGCAGAATGGTAGATCGCTTGCAGACAGTGGATGTATCCATCGTAATCGTGAACTGGAACACTCGTGAGTTTCTGCGGGCGGCACTGACCTCCTGCCAGCAACACAGCGGCGACCTGCGCACTGAAGTCATCGTGGTAGACAACGGCTCATCAGATGGCAGCGGGCAGATGGTACGCGAGCAGTTTCCGGATGCCATGCTACTGGAAAACTCCGACAACGTCGGCTATGTGGCCGCCTGCAATCAGGCCATGCGCCGGGCACAGGGCCGCTACTTTCTGATGCTCAACAGTGATGCAGAACTGACCGATGGCTGCCTGCCAGAGATGGTGCGCATCATGGACAGCCACTATGATATCGGTACCGTAGGAGCGCAACTGGTCTTCCCCGATGGCTCCCCACAGCCGTCAGGGCACAGGCAGCTCACTCTCTTCACACGTCTGCTGCCACCGTGGATAGTACGGCACATGGAGCGCCCCAGGCAACAGCCTGTGCAAACCGGGGGCGGCTTCTACGATGTCGGATGGATACTGGGGACCTGCCAACTGGTGCGCGCCGAGACGGTAGCGCAGGTCGGGATGATGGATGAGCGCATATACATGTGGTGGGACGATGCAGATTGGTGCCTGCGGATGGCACGGGCAGGCTGGCGCAGGGGCCTGGCCATGGCTGCAACGTGTGTCCACCATGAGCGCAAATCTGCCGCATCAGTACCTCCGCTGCGGCTCAATCTGCAGATATCCATGTCCGAATTCGCGTACTTCCGCATCAATCACGGGCGGGCACAAACCACCGTACTGTGGGCCGTGCGCACTCTGTATAGCCTCGCCAAAGTGCTGCTGTTAGGAAGTGCATGGCTGCTCACGCTGGGGCGCGTAGGCCGGCTCAAGGCCGCGCTACGCTTCAACTGGGGGCGCGCGCGTTTTCATCTGTTTCACGCCGCCGATATCCTGTGGCGCGAACCCCAACCATATCGCGGTCAGGACGTCATCTGCGATGCCCACCACCGGCACCGGCTGCCTGAAAGGATGACCGCTTTGGGTTTCATTTCGTTGTCTGACTCGCCTGAGGCCGCTGAAGACCGATATGCCTACAACCCGTCTCCGTACGGCACACACCAGCGAGTGCTTGCCACCGTGCCGGAAAACAGCCGTGTGCTGGATGTAGGCTGCGCGGCCGGATTTCTGGCAGAGAAGCTTGCCGAAAAAGGCTGTACCGTCTTCGGCATAGAGCTTGACGAAGACTGTGCCCTGGCAGCCCGGAAGCACTGTGCCCATGTGCTTCATGCTGATGTCGAGACACTATCCGAGCTACCCTGGCCCAAACGTAGTTTTGACGCCATCCTCACCATGGATCTGCTGGAGCACCTGCGCGAGCCTGCTTCGGTCTTGAGGATGCTGACAGACTACCTGAAACCTTCGGGCACTATGGTCATCACTTTGCCCAACGTAGCCAACTGGCGCATCAGATTTCGCCTGCTACGAGGGCGATGGGACTACGAAGCTCTCGGCATCCTCGACAGAACGCATCTACGATTTTTCACTCTTGCCACGGCCAGAGAGCTGATTGCCTCTTGCGGACTGGTTGTCGAACACACGGATGTCACCGGTGGTGTCGAAGCATTCGCCCCTTTTCATTTCACTATAGGGAAGCTGCTGGCACTGTTTCGCGCCAACTTGGCGTTCGATCACTGGCTGTCCAGTCTGTTTCCCACCCTGTTCGCCTTCCAGTTCATCTTCGTGGCGCGATTGGATGAGCGGGCAAACTAAGAGCCACAACTTCCGCTGCCTGGAACCGTCCATACGATCGTCGCGTTTTCACTATAGTACATGCCGAAAATGCAGGTACATGTTCCTTCCCTGTCGAACATAAGCGTTCATGTACGTTTACGTTCATCATCACCATCCTCACGTTTGTGCCGCAGGAGCCGACACTTGATGCTACTTGTCTGTGACCTACATGTACACATAGGCCGGGCTGGAAGCGGTCAGGCAGTGAAAATCACCGCCTCCCGTGACCTGACCTTTGAAAACATCGCCCGTGAAGCGGCCGAGCGCAAAGGTGTGGATCTGGTCGGCGTCATAGACTGCGCAGCACCACCGGTCATCGCCGACATAGAGGCGATGCTTGAAAGCGGCAGCATGACAGAGCTGGCGGGCGGCGGCCTGCGCTACCGTGACCGCATCACCGTCATCCCCGGGGCGGAAATCGAGACGCGTGAACCGGCCGGAGGTATGTCACATCACCTCTCTTACTTCCGCGACCTGGCACAGATAAAGCGCTTCTCGTCCATCATGCAGCAGCACGTAACCAATCTGAACCTGTCTTCACAGGCCTGTGGGCTGTCGGCGCGCGAACTCCATGCCATCACTTCCGACTGCGGCGGAGTGCTGATACCCGCCCACTGCTTCACTCCACACAAGAGCCCATACGGAGCCTGCGTTGAGCGCATGGCCGATATGTTCGCCGACGCCTGGGAGCATATCCCCGCCATCGAGCTGGGCCTGTCCGCCGATGCCGAACTCGCTGACCGGATCGCCGAGCTTGCCGCCAGGACACTCCTGTCAAACTCTGACGCCCACAGCCTGCCGCGCATAGGCCGTGAGTATAACCTGATACACATGGAAGAGGGCAGTTTTGACGAGCTGCTCATGGCCCTGAGACGCGAGCAGGGCCGACATGTCGCTGCCAACTTCGGCCTCGACCCGCGACTGGGCAAATACCATCGCACCCACTGCGAAGACTGCAGCCACATCGCCCTCTCCGAGCCGCCGGTAGACACCTGTGAGCGCTGCAACAGCACCCGCATCACTCGTGGCGTGCTGGACCGCATCGTGCAGATAGCTGACTGGGAAAAGCCCCGTCCACCGGCGCATCGGCCCCCATACCAGTACCAGGTGCCGCTGCAGTTCGTCCCCGGCGTCGGTGCGGTGACGCTCAACCGGCTCATCAACCGCTTCGGCAGTGAGATGGCGGTCCTGCACCAGGCTACCAGAGAAGAGCTCGGCCAAACCGTCGGACAGAAAACCGCCGACCTGATCATCCAGGCACGAGAGGGCATTCTGCCACTGCGCTCTGGAGGTGGCGGCAGGTATGGCCGCGCGCTGACCGAAAAGGATACCGGGCAGATGAAGCTGCCCAGAGTCGGCTGAGCTGAGCATGCACTCTGCACAGGCCGCACCAGCTCAGCATCAGATTCCCGAAGACGATGGGGAGCCACAGGTGGAAGCGCAGACCTATCCCTGCCACATCTGCAGGCCGGTCATATGCCGGCTACAGCCGCCTCTGCCTCCGGTGCAGGGCGTCGCGTCACACATGCACCGCCCCATGTCGCCCATGTAGGACACTCATGCGAGTGGCTCTGCGCAGATCCCATATGGACCACACCTGTAGCCGCCAGGAGCATGTCCGCAAGTCGGGCAGATGTGTAGACAGCCTTCCCTGAGCGAGTATACTATGTAGCCTGATGCGGTATGTATCGAGATATATCGATATATCCGGGAGTGGACGGCCATCAGCGAGGAGCATATCATGCACACGAAGACCATGTACAAGACCGATATCGAGACAAAAGAGACTTCTCCGGTAGGCACGCCGGGCGCCAGAGGCGTGCAGATCCAGTTGCTGCTGGACGAGAAAAACGGTGCCCCCAACTTCACCATGCGTCGCTTCATCATCCAGCCGGGTGGGCAGACGCCCCATCACGCCCATGACTGGGAGCACGAAGTGTTCATCCTCGAGGGGCACGGCGAGGTGAAACTGACCGACCGCAGCGAGCCAGTCAGCGCAAACGACGCCATCCTCGTGCCGCCTGGCATCGAGCATAGCTTCCATAACACAGGCAGTGCGCCACTTGCCTTCCTGTGTCTGGTGCCCAACGGCCCGGCTACCCGAGGCTGAGCGCGACTGATTTCTGTACACGATCCTCTATGACGCATGAAGCGCGTCTGTAGGGTCAGCATAGTCGCGGAGGCGTCCTGTGACATCCACAGGCACGACTGGAAACACGCGGTCTGCGGCGACACGGTGCGTCCGCTGAGCCGCATCATACAGTCACAGTGAAGCCCCGCTGATCAGCGCAAGCCACTACAGGTGACCCCCACCTCTGCACCACATGGCACATGAGCCGAGGCCCCCGACAGCACAGAAGCCCCGACCGCAAAAGCAAGCCAGGGCTTCATACTCTCGGACAGGTGCGCCACACGCAGTGCTCCTGCCCTATGCCATACATGAAGAGCACCGATCAGCG
>LSQX01205897.1_pt1 | contig 14024 bp, 14 predicted proteins | sample 654561 | NCBI WGS metagenome assembly LSQX01 (sample SAMN04489861, study PRJNA283612) | anaerobic digester metagenome | isolation source: 4 biogas reactors fed with cattle manure at either 37C or 55C with and... | place: Denmark: Kongens Lyngby | collected 2014
GTGGAGGAGGACGGATTCGAACCATCGAAAGCTGAGCTAACAGATTTACAGTCTGCTCCCTTTAGCCACTTGGGTACTCCTCCATATCGGGTTTCTGAAATCGGATATCAAATGTCGGATATAGTATTGCTTGTACCTTTATATTCTGATTTCTGACTTCTGATATTATACATCTAAATTGGTGCCTCGGGGCGGAATCGAACCACCGACACGTAAATTTTCAGTCTACTGCTCTACCGACTGAGCTACCAAGGCATATGGCGACCCGGAAGGGGCTCGACCCCTCGACCTCCAGCGTGACAGGCTGGCAATCTAACCGACTGAACTACTGCGCCGTATTAAATTTTTTGGTGGGAACTACAGGGCTCGAACCTGTGACCCTCTGCTTGTAAGGCAGATGCTCTCCCAGCTGAGCTAAGTTCCCGGTGCAAATGCGCTTGTGAGAGCGCAAGTGAAAGTATAATCGAAAGCCGCAAACTTGTCAACAACCTTTATAGCCTTGCACAGCAGCCGCTGCTGTGATGGCTTCCAGGGTCATTTGCCGGCGATACGCCAAAGAGCCGCCGGGCATTAGCCGTGGTCGAAGCAGCTGTTTCAGCAACACTCAACTGCCAGATTTCGGCTACTTTTTCACCGATCAGAGGCAGATAGGATGGTTCATTGCGTTTACCGCGATACGGCACAGGCGTCAGATAGGGGCTGTCCGTTTCGAGCAACAAACAGTCCGTGGGGCACTCAGCAATGACAGCCAGTGCTTTTCTGGCGTTCTTGAACGTGACCGGCCCGTCGAAACCCAGGTAGAAGCCCAGGTCGCGAACGCGTCTGCCAGTTTCCACACTACCGGAAAAACAGTGGAAAACACCCGGAAGCGACCTTAAGAGGCCATCACGGGCTGCTTTCTCAAGTAAGTTCAGGCAGTCCTCCGTCGCCTCGCGTTCATGGATGATGACTGGCAGGTCCAACGTAGAAGCCAGCTCAAGCTGACTGCGGAAGACGCGTTGCTGGACAAGCCTCGGAGAGAAATCATAATGGTAATCAAGGCCGATCTCACCTATGGCCACAATCGGAGCCTGTCGCTTCTGCTGCACCAGGTCAAGCCATTCAGCCATCGTCTGCTCAGAAAAATGATTGGCTTCATGGGGATGGCAGCCCACCGCGCAGCATAAGCCTGGCTGCTGTTCAGCTATTTCGACAGCCCGCAGGGCATCTGCATAATTGGATGCGGGCAGCAGGATCTGCCGCACACACTGTTGTTGCGCCCGCTGTAGAACAGCTTGCCTGTCCTGGTCAAAATCATCAGACTGCAGATGGGCATGTGTGTCGAACCAAACCGGTTCTTCCGGCTTCTCACGCATCTGTTCCATGCTCCCGCACTCTGCTATGATCATCTTTCAACTGACCTCAGCGCCTGGTTCAACCACTTGTTCGACAGTCAGGATCCGGTAGCCGGAAGCGGTTGTCGCGCACAACAGCATACCTTCTGATAACGAGCCCCTGATTTTCCTTGGTTTGAGGTTTGCCACAACGATGACCTGTTTGCCGATAAGATCTTCCGGCTGGTAGGAACCGGCGATACCAGAGACAATCTGGCGGACATGGTCACCCATGTTGACCTGCGAACAAAGCAGCTTGTCGGAACCTTCCACTGGCTTGCAGCTGAGAATTTGGCCAACCTTGATATCCACTTTCTGAAAATCAGAAAATTCGATAAAAGCCAGTCCTTCCGGAGCCGCGACCTGCCCGGCCGTCCGTGGTTGTGCCATTTTCGTTTTCGGTTTTTCTTCAGCTGTGACGCCCGTCTCCTTCGGGGCTGAGGATTCACCCGCTAGCAGCCGGTCCAGTGCTGCCAGTGCTTTGTCCATTTCCAGGCGGGGGAAAAGGGGTTGCGCTTTATTCATACCGACCGACTGGAACAGTCCAAAAGTTTCACAGGAAGCCCAGGTTTTCAAGATGGGGTCCACAATACCGAAGGTCTGCCAGATTTTTTCCGGTGTGGAGGGCATAAACGGCTGTAGCAGCACCGATATAATCCGTATGGCTTCAGCAAGGTGAAAAAGCACGGTCGCCAGGCGAGGCGATTGCTGTGGTGATTTGGCCAGGATCCACGGGGTCGTTTCATCAATATATTTATTGCTACGGCCTATAACCTTCCATATTTCGCTTAAAGCCTGGCTGAACTGCAGCTGTTCCATGTTCTCCTGCACTTTACCCTGAAGTGCAAGACAGTCGTCGATCAGCTCATGATCCAGGTCTTCTGTCTGGCGGTCCTGAGGCAGGCCTTCCGGAAAATAGCGGTCAATCATAGCCGCAGTTCTGCTGACCAGGTTGCCCAGGTCATTGGCCAGATCAGAATTGATCCGGCCGATCAGTGCCTCGTTGGAAAAATTGCCGTCTGAACCAAAAGGAACTTCACGGAGCAGGAAATAGCGGATAGCGTCCACGCCAAATTCCCGGCAGAGAACAACCGGGTCAATGACATTGCCTCTTGATTTGGACATTTTTCCTTCTTTGAAGAGCAGCCAGCCGTGACCAAACACCTGTCGGGGCAGGGGCAGGTCAAGCGCCATCAGCATGGCCGGCCAGATGATGGTGTGAAAACGGACAATCTCCTTGCCGACCAGGTGGACATCTGCCGGCCAGTAGCGGCGCAGCGCTCCGTCCTGGTCAGGATAGCCCAAAGCTGTAATATAATTTGACAAAGCGTCTATCCAGACATAAACCACGTGTTTTGTGTCAAAGGGAACCGTCACCCCCCAGTTGAAGGTTGTTCGTGAAACACAAAGATCTTCCAGACCAGGACGCAGAAAGTTGTTGAGCATCTCATTTGCCCGGCTGGCCGGCTGGATAAAATCAGGGTTTTGCTCAAACAAGTCGATCAACCGCTGCTGGTAACGGGACAAGCGAAAAAAATAGCTTTCTTCACGCGTTTTCTCTACCGGACGTCCGCAGTCGGGGCATTTTTGCTCGACAAGCTGCGTTTCAGTCCAAAAAGATTCACAGGGGGTGCAGTACCAACCCTCATACTCACTTTTGTAAATGTCACCTTTGTCATACAGTTTTTTAAAAATATACTGGATTGCCGCCTCATGTTTTGCGTCGGTCGTCCTTATGAACCGGTCATAGGAAATATCAAGCAGCTGCCAGAGATCCTTGATGCCGTTGACGATATTGTCAACATAGGCTTGCGGAGACACACCATTCTCTTCAGCTTTACGCTGAATCTTCTGGCCGTGTTCGTCAGTACCTGTGAGAAACATCACGTCATAGCCACGCAAACGCTTATAACGCGCCATGGCGTCAGCTGCCACCGTTGTATACGAGTGACCGATATGCAGTTTGTCACTGGGATAATAGATGGGTGTCGTGATGTAATAGGTTGGTTTCATGATCTTTCCCTCCTGAACCGCTCCACAGGCTGAATCCGACAGGAAATCAGGTTCATCCGCCATTATATCAGTCTATCACGGACTCGCCAACCTTGACCGGTACTGACGATCGTATATCTGCCACCTAAGCGGGGCGGCAATGGCCTTAGTATTTAATTTTTTCTTCCTGGTCGCGTGTCAGAGCCAACGAATACCAGTCATTGCGGCTGAGATCGCTGTCTTTGGCCAGCTGCCTGACCGCGTCTCTGAGCGACATCCCCTGATCCAGCAGTTGATTAAGCCGCTTCAAATCAGCTTGCCGCTTATTTTCAGCAGCTTCACCTGTATCTGCTGCCTGCTGATGCAACCCTGTGATACCATGCTGGTCCGGACCGGGCAACGTTTCCGCCGATTTGTCCATTGAAAGTCTTTGCGTAAATGCGTCAAGACCTTCCAGAACCAGGACAAATTCACCGCGGGTTTCTTGTTGTTCTGCTTGTTCTACGGCCTCAGTAACCGTGGTTAATTGGTAAGATTCAAACTTTTTGGTTAGTTCGCGGGCAATGGTCAAACGTCGCACGCCCAGTCCTGCCTGGTCAAGATGAAGCAAAGTCTTCTGCAGACGATGGGGAGCTTCATAGATGACCATGGTTCGTCGTTCTGTAACCAGTTCCAGAAGCCGCAGTTTTCTTGCTTTCCCTGCTGTTGGCAGGAACCCTTCAAAGGTGAACCGTTCGGTCGACAACCCGGATGCAGCCAGAGCTGTAATAGCCGCGGTAGGGCCTGGTACAACCGTAACGGCTATCCCCGCAGTCAGGCAGGCGCTGACCAGCTCAGCTCCGGGGTCGGAAATAGCGGGCATGCCGGCATCACTCACCAGAGCGACTTTTCCGCCCAACTGGAGTTTTTCCAGCAACTGGACGACACGCTGGCGGTGGTTATGCTGATGGTAGCTGACCAGATGTTTTTTCAGGCCGAGATATGTCAGTAGCTTAAGTGTCCTGCGGGTGTCTTCAGCAGCGATCCAGTCAGCTTCTGCCAGGGTGGCTATAACCCGTGCGGATAAATCCTGCAGGTTTCCGATCGGTGTTCCAACCAGATAGAGGACGCCCGGTCTCATCATATTTGCCTGAGTGTCTGGATCAGCAACAGGCACATCAACCTGCTTTTTTTCATCTGCTGCCATCTGATCACCTGCCTTCGCCTTATCGGCCTGTGTTCGCCTGCGTTTTTCCGCTTCATCAGAAAAGAGGATGTTCTGTCAAGAAACATCCTCTCCCGTTTGATAGCCTGTCGTTATATCAGTTGGGCTTGATTGCCTGCACCGGGCAAACGGCTTCACAGGCGCCACAATCGATGCAAACTTCAGGATCGATGTTGTACTGTGTATCACCGGCGGAAATTGCTCCGGTCGGGCATTCGCTTTCACAAGCTCCGCAGGAAATACATGCATCAGTAATAATATATGCCATAGGGTCACCTCCCATTCTTGCCTATTCTATCACCTCAGAACCAGATGGGCAAGTCATCTGAATAGATAAAAAGACAGCTGTTATGATCTTTCCACCGGACGATCCGGATAGGTTTTGGGGGTGCTTTCGTTACCCGGATCGCGTTTCTGAACTGCCGGACGGCCTTTACCTCGACTGCCCGAACGTCTGCGCCCGGAGCGTTTTTTCTTGCTTTTTCCGGCAGGTGCCTGTTTTGCGGTATCCTGAGCCTGTTCTGGCGAAGTGTCTTGTTCATTGGTGGCAGCTGCTGCCTGTTCCGGTGCCGTACGCGGCTGCTGAGTGGCCACATCTGCTTTTCCTGGCCGGGTTGCCTCATCACAGCAGGCACCTGCTGCGCATCTTTTGAAAGACCGGCCACCCAGCAAAGTTACATCAACATAAGGCAACGTGATCAGATCCGCCTCTCCTCCGCGGTCAAGACGCACGGTTACCGTCTCCTTGAGCAGGCTTACCTGTTCGATAATACCCTGCCCTTCGGCGGTCATCACGACAGAACCCTGGCGCGGCATGCGACTGCCGGCATCTTCATAGGCGGCTTGCTCATATTTCAGGCAGCACATCAGGCGGCCGCAACTTCCGGATATTTTTGCCGGGTTCATAGACAAATTTTGAACTTTTGCCATTTTGATGGAAACCGGCACAAAATCAGTCAGGTATGAGCAGCAGCAAAGCTCGCGCCCGCAGATACCCAGGCCACCCACCATTCTGGCTTCATCGCGCACGCCAATCTGACGCAGTTCGATACGGGTATGGAATACAGAGGCCAGGTCCTTGACCAGTTCGCGGAAATCGACACGGCCGTCAGCCGTAAAATAGAAGATGATCTTACGGCCGTCAAACATATGCTCGACATCAACCAGCCGCATGTCCAGACCGCGTTTATCAATCTTATCCTGGCAGATGCGGAATGCTTCTTTTTCTTTTTGCCGGTTTTCCTCATATTGGGCAAGATCTGCATCATCTGCAACACGTAAAATTGGTTTCAGGGGAGCAACCACCTTTTCCTCTGGGATCTCGATCACTTCCTCAGCCACGATACCCAGTTCTGTCCCCTGGGATGTTTCCACGATCACGGCATCACCTCTATGCAAGGTGTTTTCACCGGGATCAAAATGATATGCTTTTCCGGCTCCGTGAAAACGGATGCCGACAACTTTAGGCATAAATTAGCTCCTTTCGCAGGGCAAGTATAAGATTGCAGGCAAGCACTTCAAAGCTGCCATTGAGGGACAGCGCACGTCGTGCTGAGATAATGGCCTGATAGGCCGTGCTCAGGCGCTCGCGCCAGTCCCTTTCCTTGTTGTTACTCAGCTGATCTGCTGCCTTGCGCAATAAATCAGCATAATCTTCATTGATCAGCTGCGATGCCGTAAAACGGCCGGCCAGCATCATCAGGTCCCGAATCATGCTTCCCAGAATTTGCAGGATATCATCCAGGACCGGGCGGTTCTGGTCCAGAAAAGCGAATCCGGTTGTCAGCAGTGATGCACGGCTTTCACGAGACAGCTGTTCGAAAAAGCGAAAAGTGTCCGTACGCAGCTCATGGAACCAGTCGCTTTCGGCCAGCTCTATGGCTACGCCCGGCACACCATGGCTGAATCTGCTGAAAAACGCAGCCGATTCTTGCTTGTCCAGCTGACGTTCATGCAGAATCTCCATAATTTCTGCCGGTGTGTACCGGCCTATCTGCATCACCACTGCTCGTGAGAGCAACGTGGGGAGCAGGCGGTCGGCCGCCGATGCTGTCAAAAGGAAAACAACAAACGGAGGTGGTTCTTCCAGTGATTTGAGCAGCGCGTTCTGCCCCTGCTCGTTCAGGTCGTCCAGCGCGATCAGGTAGACTTTTCTCTGGCTGATTTGTGACCGCAAATAGACATCTGCACTGACACTGCGCCTGACCAGTTCCACGGGAATCAGTTTTTCCTTTTCCCGGGCACGCAACACCCGATAGTCCGGATGCACGCCCTGCTGCATATAGCGGCATGAGCGGCATTGACCGCAGGCACCATTTTTATCTGGCTGCTGGCAGAGCAACGCAGCAGCAAAACGCCAGGCAATATGCGAGCGGCCGGTGCCCCTGGCTCCCAGGAACAGAAAAGCATGCCCCGGATTGCCTGACAGGGCATGTCCGAGGCGGTGCTTGATGTCTTGCTGACCAATGATCGAGGCAAATGTCATGTTACATTTTCTCAAAGTGTTCAACATTAAGGACGAACACTGTCGCGCCTCCCACCATAACTTCAACAGGATATGGTATGTAGGAACCACCCATCGACGACGGTGTCACATTGGTATTGATGGCTGCCTGTCTGCTGCTGGAGTACTTGCGGATAATTGCCAGTACCTCGTCCAGCTGGTCATCATCGACAACGATCATAAGGGTCGTATTACCTGACCGGAGAAAACCACCGGTAGAATTGAGTTTGGTGACCCGAAAACCGGCCTTGTTCAACTCAGCCATCAGACGGGGGCTGTCTTCATCATGGACAATCGCGAATATCAGTTTCATGTGGCAAGGCCCTCCCTAATCGTGTGGTAAATATGTTCTGCAAGCTGTTCTTCCGGTTCTGTGGCGTTCATGATAACGATCCGGTCCGGCTCATCTTTTGCCAGCTGACAATAACCCTCCCGTGTCCGCTGCATAAACGAAACGCTTTCATTATCAAGACGGTCCTTCAACCTGTTGCGTCCTGCTAGACGCGTTAGCGCGCAATCAACAGGCAAATCCAGTAAAAATGTTATGTCCGGCCTGCAGCGCGCAACGGCCAGCTGATTCAGGGAACGAATGACAGTTGGGTCGATCTGCCGGCCATATCCCTGATAGGCAATCGTCGAGTCGTAAAACCGATCACAGATCACCCATTTCCCGGCGTCCAGCTCCGGCACGATTACCTCGCGCACCAGCTGTGCCCTGGCTGCGGCAAACAGCAGCAGTTCTGTCTCGATACACATTGAGGTGTGCGCCTTGTCCAGCAGAATTCCGCGGATCGCTTCACCGATCTGAGTTCCACCCGGCTCACGCAGGAGCAGAACTGGGATCCCCTCTGCCGCCAGCCTGGCGGACAGAAGCTCAATCTGTGTTGTTTTTCCTGAGCCGTCGATCCCTTCAAAAGTGATAAGGCGGCCCGTGTTTGACGGCAGGTTTTGCTGTCTGTCTGTCAGCTTATCTTTATTATACAGCATTTCAGCTCCTGAGGGAATTGGCTTAGGCGAAGACTTGCACCTTCCCTGATACCACTCCATTCATATTGATGTTATTTTCCAATAACAGGCAAATAAAATCAACCATCTTCTGATCCAGCCTTTCTCCTGGCCTGACCAAAGCAATACCCGGCGGATAAGGCACAAGAGACTGACTGACAATGCATCCTGCCGCCCTGGCCAGCGGGATCTGCTGCCGGGCCCGTTTCGACAGAAGTGCTTCGCGAAGCGTCAGAACTTGTTCCGGCTGCGGAAAATCTGAGCGCCAGACGGCCTCCAGTTCCAGTAGTTGCCTGCTTTTCAAGATCACGGACAGGTCCGGTTCAGTCTTCTGACGGCTCAGGTTTTCGAGACAAACGCTCAATTTTTGCCAGGCCGTTTCTTTCTGCCAGAGCGAGGGTATCAAGACCAGGCGGGTCAGATCGGCGAACTCGATATCAATACCGTTCTCAGCCAGACCTTGTGCAAGCCGGCTCACACACGCGGCATCATCACTGCTGCGGCTGGTCAATACCAGCCGCAGAGGATCCCGTGTCAAGCCATTTCCGCCAGTGGCATCTCCATCCAGGGTGAGGGGCTGACAGGTCAGCCAGTCTGGCAGATTCACCTTGAACTGTTGCAAACGGGTCAGAGCGACGCTGATCTGCTGGTCTCCCTGCTCTTCCATCAGTGTGCGGGCATAATCAAGGCTCGCAGCTATGGGAAAAGACGGGCTTGACGTCTGAAAAGCTGGCAAAAGCCGGTCCAGCTCATCGCTCGTCAGGATACCGGAACGAAATGCTTCATAGCCGATATGCAGCATAGCCCCACCCGTCAGGACGGGTAGCGTCTTATGGCCGCTTTGCACGCAGGCATCTGCGCCGGAAGCCATCGCGGATTGTGGCAGACGGCCGTTCCTGTCGTAGGGAAAATGAGCACCATGTGCCTCATCAACAAGCAGCAGTATGCCCTGACGATGCAAAAACCGGGCAATTGCAGACAGATCGGCGCAGCAGCCATAATAATCTGGGCTGGTCAGCAGCACGGCCCGGCAGCGTGGGTGATCGCCAACTGCCTGGATAACATCTGCCAGTGTTGCTTGGGGAAAAAGGGAAAGCCTGGGCTCTCCACTTTTGTTGTCAGGCCAGGGATATCCGGTCTGGCACAGAGGCATCAAGGTCAAATCCAGCAGCGCTGCCGCATTTAAGACAGATCGATGGCAGGATCTGCTAACCAACAGGGCATCTCCCGGGCCTGAGGCCAGCGCCAGCATGGTGTACAAAGCAGTTGTCGCTCCGCTTGTGAAAAACCTGGTAAAAGCCGCACCGTTAGCCTGGGCGGCCAGCACCATGGCCTGTTCCGCCGGACCGGTTGGATGATTTATGTCATCCGTATCCGGCAGTTCCGTCACATCAAGCTGCGCCAGAGAACGGGCAAACCATGCCGGCCAGGCTGCACCGCCATCGTGTCCGGGCATATGCCAGCAGTCGCGGCCAGTTTGCGTACGGGCTAACAGCATTTTAAGCAGCGGACTGCCATCCAGTCCGGTTTTCAGTTGTTCCGACCTGTCATTGGGCAGACCGCTACTGTGATTGAAGTTTTGCCTGTCGCTCATTTTATTGTGCTCACAATGCAGGAAAGCCGGCATTGGCCGGCTTTTCCTCATTGATCAATAATCCAGTGTAATGGTATGCAATCCAGCTATCTCCAACCATATTTCCTTCTCTATACGCTCAATATCACTTCTAATGTCTTCGTAAGTCTCTTCAGCGCTAATTTTCTTATCCCAGCGAACCACCCGCTTCTGTCTGGTTAACGGATTGCTGCGTTCGGGACGCGTTGGCTGGTTTGCTTTCACCTTCTTCTGGTTTTTATTCTGCTGAGCCGGTTCAGCGTTGTCCGTTTTCGGTTTAGGCTGCACGGCAGGGGCGGCACTGCTGGTTTGCGGACGGTTTTGCACATTCCGGTTGTTCCGGTTTCTACTGCGGCTTACGGAACGTTTTGCCTGGTCTCCACTTTGCGCATTGCCTGACGGTTTAACCTGCGTGGGGTTTCTGCTTTCCTGCTGGCTGCTGCGATCGCTGCCTGTTTCCCGCTTCTGTTCGACTGGTCCTGTACGAACCGTTTCCCGAGATGCTGACGCGTCGGTCGTTGAGCCTTGCGGCCCAAAGTGCCGATAATTGCGTTTACGCCGGTTTGAACCGCCGGATTTGGCCGGTCCGCTGTTGCCTGTTGCACGATTGCCAGAATCACTCATCTTTTATCCTCCTCGCCGGATCGCTGCCGACGATTGATGTGCCCTCAAAACGGGATGAACACGTCTTATTACACAACTTTCCCACAGACTNNAGCAAGCTCCTCAGCCTGTCAAACAGCAGCGCCTGAAAAGTCTACCCGCTGTGCGGGGTGGGAAAGTTGTGTTATTATTTTATCGCCTTTTCCTCGCCAAGACAAGTCGACTTGTACCAGTCTCGTTTGACCAGGCGGACTGATGCTGTCGGAAGGCCGATGCCCGTCATGATTTCCCGCAGTGGAATCAGGACAAAATCGCGTTCAGCGATACGGGGATGCGGCAAAGTCAGGTGCTTCGTCTGCAGGGTCAGCCGGCCGTAACAGAGGATGTCGATATCCAGAGTCCGGGGGCCCCAGCGCTGTGTCCGCCTGCGTCCAAGCAGGTGCTCCACTGATTGGCAGAAACGCAGCAGGGTGCAGGGCGGCAAGGTTGTTCTTATCCGGAGCGCAGCGTTGTAAAAATCAGCTTGCGCCTCATATCCGACCGGATCAGTCTCATATAGTGAAGAGACACATTCCAGGGCGATATCAGGATGGGCCGCGATCAGGCTGGTCGCAACCGACAAAAAACGTTGGCGATCCCCCATGTTTGAGCCAAGGCTCAAATACGCGGCAACCGCAGGTCGCTGGAAGCTGTGGCAGAAAAAGCGGGCTTTATTCATCGGTCGCGTGTCCGGTGGATCTGGACGCCCATGTAGGCAAAGGTACCCGGGACAGGAGCCTGCGGTTTGCGTACCGTGACCGTGACAGCTTCTGCAAGCGGGAATTGCCTTAGCAGCAAATCCGCGACGCTGCCGGCCAGCTTCTCGATCAAATCAAAAGTCGCTTCTTCTACCAGCGGTTTGATCAGGCGGTAGGCCTGCCCGTAGTCGATGGTTTGAGCCAGCAGATCACTGCCGGTCGCTTCCAGTTGCCGGCAGTGGAAAACCACATCCAATTCATAGCGCTGGCCTTCCGCTTTTTCCTGCGGGTGCACACCGACATGGCTATGGAAAACCAGATCTTTCATAATGATCTGATCTGTCAGATCTTTGGGCATGACGATCCCTCCTGACTTCCCCGGCAGATGGCATCTGACATCTTGACGATGGCAGCCATCTGTGCCACATCGTGAACACGTACGAAGTCCGCACCATGGGCGATCGAGACAGCTACCGCGGCAGCGGTACCCATCAGGCGTTCAGAAACCGGAACATGCAGGATATCGCCAATGAAGCGTTTTCTTGATGGTCCGATCAGAATGGGAAGACCAAAAACAGACAAAGCGGACAAGTGGCGGATCAAGGACAATGATTCAGCCGTGTTGACAGCAAACCCGATGCCGGGGTCCAGTGCAAGCTGCTCAGCACGCAGACCAGCCTGCCAGGCAACGTCCAGGCTATTCGCCAGAAAATCGCGAGTGGTTGTGATGATATCTGCCTGCTCAGCGCTTTCATCCCGGCGGTACAACCGGGCGTTATGCATGATAACAACACCGGCATCCGCAGCCGCGGCCAGTTGTGCCATCTTAGGCTCGGCCTGCAGACCGTTGATGTCGTTGATGATGCAGGCACCAGCCTCTATGGCTGACCGGGCCACAGCCGGTTTAACGGTGTCCACAGAGACCGGACAGGCGAAACGTCCGGTTATGCTTTTGATAATCGGGATAACCCTTCGCAACTCTTCTTGTTCATCAACCGGTGTACTGCCGGGACGCGAGGACTCACCACCGATATCAAGCAAATCGGCCCCCGCCTGCAAAAGAGCCTCCGCTTGTCGCAAAGCGCTGTCCGATGTCAGATAGCAGCCTCCGTCCGAAAATGAATCAGGGGTTACATTGATGATCCCCATCAGGTAGGTCTTCTCACCAAGCGGTAAACGATAACGGCCGCAATGAAACCAACGTGTTTTTTCTCCGGCTGCGTCCATGGCTGGCCTCCTCATGCGCGGGTGGTCATCGGGCATGTCAGCGCCTTCTGTTCAGCAAAGACATGGCTTCAGCACGCGACCGGGCGTCGCTCTTGCACAAACCTCGCAAGGCTGATGTCACCGTCAGGGAGCCCGGCTTACGGATACCGCGCATGGTCATGCACAGATGTTCGGCCTCTACAATAACCGCGACGCCCATCGGCTTTACTGCCTCTACAAGTGTGTCTGCGATCTGAGATGTCAGCCGCTCCTGCAGCTGTGGTTTACGGGACATGACATCGACGATGCGGGCGATTTTACTGAGGCCGACGATGCGGCCTTCTCTGGGGATATAGACAACATGAGCCTTCCCCACAAAAGGGAGAAGGTGGTGCTCGCACATCGAATAGAAAGGAATATCCCCTACCATGATCATCTCGTCATGGTCTTTTTCATGAAATACTTTGATAACGTCGTGCACATCAAGATGCAGGCCGGAAAACAGCTCGTTATACATGCGCGCCACGCGATCTGGTGTTTCACGCAGGCCTTCGCGATCAGGATTTTCTCCGATGGCCAGAAGGATTTCACGTACAGCCCGACTGATCCGAGCGATATCCACATAGGGCTGTCCGGCGGAGCAAAACGCCGCATCTTCCCCTGCGGCAGCTGAAATATCCTTTGGCACTTCAGGCATATTTGAATTATTCACCGTTACTTCCTTTCTTATCCTGCAGGATCTGGCGTCGGTACTGCATAGGTGTCATGCCCATATGTTTGCGAAAGGCCGCGTTGAAGCGTTGTGGGCTGGAAAAACCAACTTGGGTCGCAATACCGCTGACTTTGATGTCCTGTTGTTCCAGCAGACGGCAGGCGTGATCAACACGGACCTGCATCAGGAACGTCATGGGGCTCATGCCGGTCTCATCACGAAAAGCCCGCGTAAAATAGCCCTGACTGAGAAAAACATAACCGGCTGCGTCCGCAATTGAGAGGTTGCGGTCATGATTTTCCACGATGTAGTCGCGGGCGATTTTCACAAGCTCGCGCGCTTTTCCAGTACGCACCCGCAGGCTTTCTTCCCATTCTTCGCGCAAACCACGGGCCAGGACAACAAGCAGTTCCACGGCCAGCAGCTGCATCATAAGCTCCCGGCCATAAGCTTCCTTTTTGCTTTCCCAAAGAATGCGCTCGATCAGGGCTGCTATATCCTGGCGGCTTTTCCCGCGCAACAGCAGATAGGGATCTGCTGCTTTGTCTGTGCTTTCCGGATCGCCGCCATAGGCAAAACTAATGAACTGTTCCAGCGTCTGCGGCGCGATATCTGTGCTTTTTTGGGCGGGCGGTTCCCTGTCTGCTGTGTCGTCCCTCCGGGTGGCGGGGGTTTGTTTCACTGAGCTGATCTGCCGGGAAAAGCCAAAATACAGCACCATCATATCGGCGGCGCCTTCCTGAATGCGGATCCGGTGCGCTGAACGCGGCCGGATAACCAAAGTCGCGCCCTTTTCCAGCAGGATGCGGCGTCCTTCGATAAGGAATTCAGCTTTGCCATTGCGTATGTAGGTCAATTCATGGTAATCATGCCGGCTGGGCGGCGTCATGGTTGCCGAACGTTCAAATGAGCGTTCGATCCCTTTGAAAACAACCGGTATTGAACCGGCTGCATCCATGATACTTCTTTCTACTGCTGGCAGCAGATCTTCAAACATTTCATCACCCGTCAACATCATAGCAGAAATGACAGATGTTGTAAAAGCTAACCAGACTGCCCGGCTGGCTAGCGGCCATC
>LSQX01342666.1_pt1 | contig 14024 bp, 15 predicted proteins | sample 654561 | NCBI WGS metagenome assembly LSQX01 (sample SAMN04489861, study PRJNA283612) | anaerobic digester metagenome | isolation source: 4 biogas reactors fed with cattle manure at either 37C or 55C with and... | place: Denmark: Kongens Lyngby | collected 2014
CAACTTACATGGGTTGTGGACGCCATTCCACCCCAAGTGTTTTCGTGCTTTTCGTGGTTAAAAAGAATTTTTCTCAGTATTTGATTCTGAAATAGTCCAGGCTTTGTTTAAATTGATCCTGCGCGGCGAGACAGGTGTCTGTCAAGAAGCCTTTTTGGGCATACCACTGACTGAGTCCGCGATAGTAGAACATTTTCATTTCGTCATCGATAATGAATGGAACGATAGCATTTCGGAGGCACTCCTTGAACATGATCAGCCGACCGATACGACCGTTTCCATCCTGAAACGGATGGATGGTTTCAAAGCGTACATGGAAAGTGATAATGTCATCCAGTGTTTTCTCTTGTATGGCATTGTATGTTTCCAAAAGTGCACGCATTTCTGCCGATACTCTTTCAGGAGAGGTAGTTTCTCTGCCACCAACCTCATTGGGCAAACGCTTGTAGCCACCCACTGCGAACCAGTTTCGCCGAGAGTCGCTGGTGCCGTTTTTCAGACTACGGTGAAGTTCCTTGATAAAACTCTCAGATAGAGCATATTTTGCTCTCTCTAGTATCATATCGATACACTTGAAATGGTTGGCAGTCTCCACGATGTCGTCTACATTGATGGATCCTGTAGAAAAGCCGATGGTGTTCGTTTCGAAAATATAACGGGTCTGTTCGTGGGTCAGGCGGCTTCCTTCGATGTGGTTTGAGTTATACGTAAGGTCAACCTGCACCTTGTGGTAGATACCACCTGATGTTTTGGCGGCTTGCTCAGCCTTAAGAATATCCAGCAGCGACTTTGGTTTGGCTGCAACGGCATTAATCCTGCCGGGCTTCACGGCATCAACTGGAATATTCCATGTTTTTCCGGTAAGAAATGCTCCAGGAATCTTACCCTCTGCGCAGTAGTTACGCACAGTGCGCTCTGGCATATTCCATTTCTTCGCAGTTTCAACTACCGATAGATACTTCATGATATTTCTTTACCTTCAAACATGTATATCATTTTATCGGCAAAAAATCAATACTTACGAATTAGATAACCATAGCATACTTGCCGATAAAGGCATACATTGTACTTCAAAAGCATTGTTTGCCTGGACCTAATTCCACTTCCCTACGGCAACGGGTCATTCGATTGCATAAAGGAAGAGCAAGCTCACTTTTTTGACTGTAGATGGATATACCGAACTGTAGAAACATAGAAAATCAGGAACAGCAACTGGCTTATCTGTCCGAAGTTCACCCAGCTGAACAATCCATTGGTGGTAATCATGAACCAATAGTTGATACATACATCTGAAATAATCACCACTCCATACAGCACCAGACCTACATCGATGCAGTACAGAAGAAGTGCCATGGCCAGTGGATCGATGAGAGTAAGCAGAGTCCAATAGATGTTCAACCAGACAGGAACACTGCTGTTCAGTCTCTGATAAGGAAACAACCCGTACTTGATTAAGTCCATTGCATGATTGTAGGTAGCACCTAGAAACGACAACAGGTAAACGATGAGTAGAATTTTCAGTACATATGATTTTTTGGTCGAGAAAACCTTCATGACAGAAATAGTTCTCTTGTTCATTGTGCATCCCATCCATTAGAACGTTGTTACTGATTCATCTTTCATTTTCTCATCCTCTTGCACCGAAGCAGATAGTCGAGCAATGAAAATGTAACACATGTATGGTATTCTATCTCCAATAGAATTCAAACAGTAAAAACCCATCGTTCAGCGAGGTTTGTCATGAAAAAATGGTATGCAGAAGAGTATGAGTGGACAATTGAAGTAACAGGATTCCTTCGCGGTGATCAAACCGAGCGTTACTGTAGAAATGGTGAAGAGGTCGGAGATGTCTACACCTGCACATACGGTTGTCCGGTAAATGAGCAGGGACAGGGTATCTGCTCCAAAGTGATGATGCTCATGTTTCCCATCATGGAGGCAGTGCGAAGCGGAGGGGATTTGCGGAACATCGGTGGATCGAGCAAATATTGCAAAGACCTCGTTTGTCCTGATGGCTGTGTCATCTTCAGAATGACGGCAACTCCTCTTGGCAATGAGAATTTTCATACAGGAAGTTTTTATAATCCAGTGTAAACAAGTATCACTTCTTTGCTACAGGTAATGTATTTGCAATATTCTCACGTAGCGTATAGGCTGATGGATACCACAAAACGTCATGGAGTACAAAGTATGAATACACGACCATTTGGACCGGATAAAAGACTCGTTTCGGAAGTTGGATTGGGAACCTGGCAAATCGGCGGCTCCTGGGGCTCGGTGGATGAAGCAACCGCAATGGAAATTCTTACTACTGCAACACAAGAAGGCATCACATTTTTCGACACCGCCGATGTGTATGGTGACGGAAGAAGTGAACAGTTCATCGGGAAATTCCTTCGCACACACTCTGACAACGTATTTGTTGCTACGAAACTCGGTCGGGGTTCTGATCCCGGATGGCCGGGAAACTTTACCAGGGAGAACATCATCAAGCATACCGAAGCCTCACTGAAGCGACTTGGCTTGGAACGGCTGAATCTCACCCAGTTGCACTGCATTCCTCGTGAAGTGATGGCCGAGGGAGCCGTTTTCGATACGCTGCGCGAGCTGAAGAAACAAGGCAAGATCGAGCACTTCGGAGCCAGCGTTGAAACAGTTGAGGAAGGCCTGATCTGCCTCGAGCAGGAAGGGCTAGCATCACTGCAGGTGATTTTCAACATCTACCGACAGAAACCCATCAGCGAGCTCTTTGCCAAAGCCAAGGAAAAACAGGTATCCATCATTGCAAGGGTTCCCCTGGCCAGTGGACTGCTCAGCGGCAAGATGACAAAAGCAACCACGTTCGGAGAGTCAGACCACCGCAACTTCAACCGTGACGGTGCTTCATTCAATGTCGGCGAGACGTTTGCAGGAGTCCCCTTTGAGAAGGGAGTTGAACTGGCCGATGAGCTCGCCTTGTTGAAACCAGAAGGAATGACGCTGGCTCAGATGGCACTACGATGGATCCTGGACTTCGATGCGGTAACCGTAGTAATTCCAGGTGCAAGCCGTCCCTCACAGGTTGCGGCGAATGCTTCCATCTCAAAGCTGCCTCCGCTCAGCAGCGACCTGCATGCCAAGATACAAGCCTTTTATGAAAGCAAGGTAGCCCGGCACATCCGAGGCCCGTATTAACAGGAATGAAGTCTTTACAGCACAAGCCATCGATGCATGACATGACGTCGATGGCTCGTGTCTTGTTGTAATGTAGCGGTGACTTCTTATGATGAACAGTGTCACTCAGGAATAACCCAGATGAATGATCGAACCCAGTATTGATGTTCGGAACCCTGAATATGTTGCATCAAAATGCAGTTCCCGAATCTTTTGCATCTCCATCTGTCCGGTATGCTGCACAATTTCAGGGTATATGGGAATTATGGAACCCTTTTTCACGAATACCGGCATCAAGGCAAGAGAGTGTGCTACATGCTTCAGCCAACCGCCACCAGAGAGCACTTCTCCGCTCCAGAAATCAACCCATTCCCCTGCTGGCAGATACACGTCTCGTAACCCAGAGCTGTTCATGACAGGAGCAACCAAAAACGCATCCCCGCAATAGAACTGGTCATCGATGGACCAACAGATCGGATCATCCTGATGGTGGAAGATCAAGGCGCGCAAAACAGGATATCCGGTTTGCGTAGCTTTTCTCCCCTCCCGGGCAAGGTAGGGGATCAAAGCATAGCGAAGCCTCAGCCACTGGCGTGCAAGATCGGCAACCTCGGGGTATTCGTACGGTTCCCGTGCTGTCGTCCCGTGGTATCTAAGGTGTGAAGTGAATACCCCCATCTGTGTCCATCTGATATACAAATCATTGTCCGGCCGGCTGTTCATAAAACTGGGAACGCCCTGGAAGCCGGGGACATCGTGGCTCCAGAAGGCGAACCCGCAAAGGCCCAGATGGAGCCCTCCCCTTAATGAGCCGGCCATACCATCCCAGGAACAAGCGCAATCGCCGCTCCAATGCACGGGATAGCGCTGACAACCCGTCCAACCCGCCCTGGCCCAAATCATCGCCTCGGCACCTTTGACCTGCCTGCTGACCTCATAGGCAGCTTTCTGGTACAGCAGGGAATACAGGTTGTGCAATGTTCGGTACGGCATGCCATGGTAATCGGCATGCTCCTCTATCACCTCGCCGAAATCCGTCTTGATCACCGCTGCACCCAGCTTCAGCAAGTGCTCCAGCAGCCCTTGATACCAGCGAACAGCTTCTGGATTCGTAAAATCAATGTTCCCGTCGAACTCCACCTCGCTGAAATTCGACCCCAATGCAACATGTTCGCTTTTAGGAGCTACAAACCGATGTGCTTGTGCAAGAGCGTAATGCTTGGTGTCCTTTGCTATGCAGGGAAGCTGCCAAAGGCTTATTCGCATCCCCTGCTCCTCCATCTCCTTCAAATACGCCTCAGGGTTAGGAAATCGAGTTTTACTGAACTCCCACTCGCATTTCCAGTCTTTTTCAAACCAGCCGGTATCGATGTGGATGACATCACAAGGATAGCCGCCCTCGCGCATGTTCTTCACTACCATGCGTGTCTCATCAGCGGAGAAGTAACTCATGCGGCTCATCCATGTCCCATAGGACCAGAGAGGCACGTCAGAGGGAAAGCCGGTGATTCTTCGATAATTGCGTACTATCTGCTCTACCGTGTTTCCACCGATAAAGAACAAATCCAGTACTTCATCCTCCACCACAGCCTGGGCGGCACGGGTGGATATGTCAGCCAAGGAGAGGCGTACATGACCCGAAGACATGATCAACAGTCCATATCCCTTGCTGGATAGGTAGAACGGCACATTCTTGTAGGCTCGCCTGCTGTTTACCCCAAGTCCATCGGTATTCTCCAACACAAATGTTTTTCCAGCCAAATTCATCGACGCAAAACGTTCTCCGGTACCGGCAAATTTCTCGTCAGGCTGTGCATGAAGCGAGTATACCCATCGGTTGACTAGGGCATCCCGTTGAACAAACCCCAGACTGAAAGACTCGGATTGTGAAGGAAAAAAATCATCATAGGCCATAAAAGGCACCGGGGTTTTCCCATCTGCAAGGATGGTCACATCAAAGGTCCGGGGCGGCTCAGGCTGCAAGGTACTCAGGATTTCCCTGTTCTCCTGCTTGGTATTGATGCATACCCTGCAAATGCCTCGTTCATCCTTCAGTTCCCAGCCATCCTTCGTCCTGACAGGAAGAAGAGCCCCCTGCTGCAAGGAAGCGTCCCATAAAAGCATGGGATTGCCTGCATCATCAGGAACATCGGGGCTGCAAGCCATGGTCAACCTGATGATTGCATCCCCGTAGGAGCGTATAATCATATTCGGCATCATCTCTGGTGCTTGTGTATCAGGATGCAGGAACAGACCTTTGAGTTCCTGTTTTGTGAATGGAACTTCAAGCACGGTATCAAGAGCTTCCTGATACACTCTCTTTGGTGTTCCCGCTCGATAAATCGATTCCCTGCCCGCCTCGGGGGAATCCTGGTCCAACATATCAAATACAAACCGATTTCTTTGCTTCATACCCGCCCTTTACCTGTATCATGCACCATCAGCCCTTGACCGCCCCGCTGTAGGCCCCCATGGTTATCTGACGCTGGAAGAACAGGAACAGCAACAGGGGAACCACCGAGGCGGACAAGATGGCAGCCGACAAAATTGTATCATCCAGCCCATATTGGCCTTTAAGCAAACCGATTCCCTGGGTGATGGTCCTCAGTGATTCAGTTTGCAACAACAGAAGAGAGAACGGCAGCTCATTCCACATGGATTGCGTGCCGATGACTATGATGATGACAATCATGGGTTTTGCAATCGGGACCATGATGTAGTACAACATCTTATAGACACCGGTTCCATCAAGTCGTGCAGACTCGACCATTTCAATGGGAACCGTTGCATAGTAGGTGGTCATGATGTAGGTGCCGAAGGGCCCGAAGTAAGCCACCCAAACAAGAATCAAGCCCGCGTAATTGTTGATCAGATTCAGTTTCCGGCAAATCTGGAATATTTGAATCGAAAGCAGCATCTGCGGGAAGATCATCAGGAATAAGACCGAAAGGAACAGAACGAACCGGAAGGGAAACTTCAGGCGCCCGAATGCAAAACCGGCGGTGATGCAAACAAAGAGATACAGCAGCAACCCGGACGGAATCAGGAGGCAGCTGTTGAGGAAATACCTGAGCATGTTGCCTTTCACCCAGACATAGGTATAGTTGTCCGTCATCGGGTTCTTGGGGATGAACAGCTTGTTATTGACGTACTCAGCCGACCCTTTAAGGCTGGTGATGAGCATGAAATACAAGGGATAAAGAGCCATCAAGGCACATATCACCAGAACCAGATACATGATGCCTTTCACAATCTTCCGATAATTATTGGACATCCGAATTCTTCCTCATCAAGACAATCTGGAAATATGCGATGACTGCACACACAATGAACAACACACTCGCCCAGGTACTTGCATAGCCCATATTGAAGGCGACAAAACCTTCATTGTAGATTCCGTACTCCAAGGTGAAGGTTGCGAACCCCGGACCACCGCGAGAGTATGAGTAGATGAATGAGAATGCACGGGCAAGGATCTCGATGAAGGAAAGTACAATCCAGAACTCAATCGAAAATCGAATGGAAGGAATGGTGACATTCCAGAATGTCCGCCACCACAGCGCCCCGTCAATTTTTGCAGCATCATAGAGCGATGCATCTATGCCGCTCATCGCAGCAAGGAAGAAGATGCATCCGAATCCCAAACGAAGCCAGACGCCATAGACCAAGCCCAACGTATTGAGGGCCAGAATCGGAATGCTCAACCAATCGAGAGCCAGCGATTCCAAACCCAGCGATGTCAGCACATGATTGATGGGACCCAACTTTCTGAACAGAATGCTGCTGATCATCCCCATGATCACATACCCGAGAATATTCGGCAGATAGATGATCGCCCTGAAAAGAGACCATCCCTTAAGTCCCTCTCTCAGAACGGCGGAGATGAGAACGGGTAGCATGACTCCCAATGGTATATAGAGCAGAAGGACCATGGTATTCTTGATCGATACCCAAAAAGTCTCATCACTGAACATGGTCCGATAGTTTTCCAATCCAATGAACGTCGCCTTTCCCATTCCTTTCCATTTGAAGAAGCTCAAATACATATTGGCGACAACCGGGTAGAGAATGAAAACAAGCAGAAGAACCAGAAGCGGTGCTATCAGCAGATAGGGTTCAATGCTCTGGCTGTTCACTCTGGATGCTCGGATTTTCACATGAAGCCCCCTGAAAAAGTATGGGTTGTCCGTGTACATGGCACAAGACCGGACAACCCGCCATTGACTTACTTATCTCGCTTTCTGAACATTGTCCAACATGCCTTGGCACAAATCGATGAATTTATCGATGGTGATTTCCTTCGATACGAATGCCTGTGCACAGTATCGATCGAAGTTCCCGTTGGCATCCTCGTTCAACAACAGGGTGTTGAAGTCCAGCACGAACGGCTTCTCAAGAATCTTGGCCACCAAAGGATATCCAAGGCTATTGATGTCGACATTCTTGTTGGGCGACAGTGCTCCAGTCATGCCCATCCATATTGCATTCCCTTCACCGCGGGCATACGCTTCCACCACCTTCATAGCCGCTTCAGGATTCTTCGACCATTTCATGACACTGTAGCCGATGCCGGCAGGTTGGCCGACCTGCTGGTCCTTAAACGAGGCTCCGGGGAAATTGATGGTCGGCATGTATCCTACGCCATCCTTGCCCAGCGCATCGTTGAAGACTTTCCAGTGGCAGACATCCGAGAGAAGACCGACGAACATGGCACCCTTGCCTGCTGCAAAGTTATTGGCTGCATCCATGAAGTACGGAGTCGAGGTTCCTGCTGGGTCGACATATCCCTTTGCAAACATTTCCTGAACAATCTCGGCTGCACGCTTGAATTGGGCATTGCCCTTGAAGTTTTGCCTGCCGGTTCCCAGATCCTTCACATTGTCGCCGTAGATATTTGCTATAAAGCATCTGAACAGGAAATCAATGGTGTACGGATCACCTTGCAAACCGGCAACCATCGGTACGATTCCCGCCTTCTTGAGCTTCTCACAGGCAGCCATGAAGGAATCGAGGTCGGAGGGAGCCTTCTCAGGATCAAGGCCGGCTTGCTTGAAGAGGGCCTTATTGTAGTAGATGCCGAAACCCTGGGTTGTCAGCGGAACCATATGAACCGGCTTTGAGCCATCCCCGCCTTCGGAGCAGTAAGCCCAGCTGAACTCGGAAATCTCCGATCTCCAAGGTGCGATGTACTGGTCCATGCCGATTGTATAGTCATCAAACTCATAGGCTTGGACGCCACCATGGAACATGACGATATCAGGGCCCTGTCCAGCCTGTACAGCGGCACGGACCAATTGATAATAGTTGTCATTCGGCTGTCCGACATGCTTGATGGTAAGACCGGGATTATTCTTCATGATCAAATCATCAATTTTTTTCATTGCCGGTTGAACGCCTTGGACATCACCATATTTGAAATCCCAAATAGTGATTACAGCAGCACCGTCGGTCTTTGCTGAACCTTGCTCCTTGGTCCCGGCTGACCAGAGCATCATGGACGGTATCAGCATAAGCAGCACACATACGACCTTAACTCGAATTTTCATACGTTCCTCCTATTACAAATCAACTCTTACGTTGAATGCTTTCTCCATCAAGAACGGCTTTCAAGGTTCCATTGCAGTCATCACAAACGGACAGGTACATGCTCATCGGATAAACGCTAAACATATTTTTACAGCATTATTATTTAATCGCTTAAACTACTATATGGACGATTTTTCTTTTCTGTCAAGCAAAAATGTATATCCATCACTAGAAAGACGGGGAACGAAAGCCTTTACATACACGAAAAGTTCTCAATAGTACCGAAAATTCAAATCAGACTCAGCTGCTTTCTCGCTCCACCAAGCGTGTTTGGATGATCTCATGAGAGGGCTGAATCCGTCTTTTTTCGATGACATCAATCAACAACTCTGCCGCTTTCGAACCAATCTCATACGCCCCCATGTCCAGGCTGGTTATAGCCGGGGAGTGAATCCTGGTGATCATCGTATTACCTGCGCTGACTACAGCCACCCTGGAAGGTACGGCGAGGTTGCTCTCCTTCAATGCCCTGAGCACCCCGACGGCAATGGTATCGTTGAAGGTGACGACGGCTGTAAAATCGGGGATTCTCTTGATGGTTTGCATGAAGACCTTGTATCCTTGCTCCTCGAGCATGGGCACGTTGATGATCCAATCCTCACTGAAACCCAAACCGTTGTCGTGATAGGCCATGCTGTAGCCGGTTCGACGCTTCTCACTCTGCGTATACGCTTTATCTCCGTTTACAAGAATGATCTTTCGATGTCCCTTCCTGATAAGATAATTGACTATGGCATAATACCCTGCCGTTACATCTGCATCCACATAGAATGAATCATCCCGCTCATCGGGAGTCCCGATTACCACATAGGGGATATTTCTCTGCTTGAGGTGATTGATATACACATCGTTGATTCTCGGATTCATGATCAGCGCACCGTCTATAGGCTGGGTCAGGTTCAAATCAGGGTGGTTCTTCGATTTCTCGTTCAAGTAGTCGGCATAGAGATGAATCTGGTACTTCTTGACGTGAAGTACGTCAAGAACTCCTGCAAGTATGTTATTGAAAAAGTAGTCCTCACGGATATTTTGTGTAGGAGAGGCATACAACCCCACCGACCACGTCTTATTGCTCGCAAGATTCCTTGCAGTAATGCTGGGTCTGTAATCAAGCTCCTCAACCGCCTTCAGGATTTTCTCCGTCACTTCCTGACTGATTTTCCTCTTGCCCGAGAGTGCATATGAGACAGTCGCTGCAGAAACACCAACTTTTTGTGCAACAGTTTCAATTGTTACTTTTTTCATAGATTCCTTTCAGTAGTATGTTAAACGCTTAAATGATTCTACGGTGATAAAACTGATTCGTCAACCTGTAAAATCAACAATCAGCGAGGATTAAAACTGTTTACAGTTCATTGAAATTTATCCAATCCATCAAGACCAATCAAACAAAAACCGCAGATTCCTGCTATAGCGCAAGAAGCTGAAGGATTGCCTGCACCACCCCTGCATAGGCCAGCAACTTGTAGGCAATGCTCCACATGATCAGAAAAATTGCACCATTGAGGATTCGCCAGGTTATTGGTTTCCTGAAGAGCGGACCGAGAAGCGCCGATCCATAGGCCAAAGTGAAGAACCAGACAAAGGACATGGACAATGCACCTGCACCAAAGAGTAGTCGCCCTGCTCCTTCAAAGGTCGCACTGATGCCCCCGAGCAGCACTACGGTATCGAGATAGACATGAGGATTAAGCAAGGTGATTGCCAACGTGGTAAGAACGACCTGTTTACGGCTGACAACCTTTCCCTCGGCTTCCTCCAGCCCCTGCCCGGCTCGGAATACCGATACCAGACTCTTCAATCCATAGACGAAGAGAAACAGCGCACCCAAGGAGGCGGCAATACCCAGCAGCTTCGGTGATTGTTCGATCAGGCTGCCCATTCCTGCAACACCTGCAGAAATGAGCAGGGCATCACAGAGCGAACAGATGAGAGCCACGGCAAATCGATGCTGTTTGCGGATCCCTTGTGTCAGCACAAAGGCATTTTGTGCACCGATTGCGATTATCAGGCCGGCACCCGTCGCCATACCCGTAAAGAATGGTAGTTCCATGCCGGTCAGAGTAGTCAATACCAAAAAGTTTTGCAAAGCATTCAAAGTGGAAAATGGAAAAATTTTCAAAATCAATGCCGGCAGAGGATGTATTGCAGACTTCGAACCATTATACTTTGGCGTGGAGGATAGCCATGCCTACGCTACCGGAATTGGTTCTCGGGCTCCAGCATATCGGAATACCGACACGATCGATTGAAAAGACCATCGATTTCTACCGAAGTCTGGGCTTTATTGTCATCCATGCTCCTGAGCACGAGCATAAGAAAGTTGCATTTCTCAAGTTGGCTGATGTAGTCATCGAAGCATATGAAAACGATGAGACAGCCGGCCGAACAGGCGCCATCGACCATATCGCACTGAATGTGAGAGACATACAGGCCGCCTACGTGCAGGTACGTTCACTCGGCTATCAGGAACTGGAGAACGGCATCCAGACACTCCCCTTCTTCAGCAAAGGGGTCAGCTACTTCACCATCCAGGGACCGAATGCCGAGAAGGTTGAGTTCTCTCAGTATTTGTAAAGGCCAGCGCCGTTGGTCGTAAGTCTGCCTACAATCAACGTCGGAGCAGGCACCTGTCATTGAGTTGCAATCGGGTGCCGAATGACTGTCTTGCGCTTTTCTGCCTCAGTCTTTCTTGGATCGGAGAGGTAGATCTCATGGTGAAGCCTAACTCCTGAGAAATCCAGTACATAACCGCAAGAGGCAACATAAGCATGCATACCCTCAACGGTTTGAGGTTCTGTGTCGTACGGTCCGATATGAAGAGCCTGCACACATAAGCCTTCATCCAGAAGCAGAAATTCAACGCTGCTGCAATCCAGTCCTTTCTTGCGCTTAACCAAATCGATGGCCCACAGGACGTCCTGCTCCTGTACGAAATCCGGCAGACGCAGCAAGGAGGTGAAGTGCAACAGATCCTTTCTTGCATAATCCATACCCTCAATCCCCTCTTGATGCCACAGCCCTTCCAAGGGAGGAACCACATAGTCGAAGTATCCATCCATGCGATGGTCTCCATTCTTGCTCATTTTCAACGTATAGGCTGTTGCATAAAGACATTCCACACTTCTCTGATACTCACCGCCGGCTTCGTTCGGATCACCCTTCCCTTTCATGCCGATATACGGCATGGCAGGAATCGTGACAATCTGCGGCTGTTGCGGTGGTTGATAGAAAGCCTTGTACTCTTTTTTGAAATCGAACGGCATGGCATCCTCCACTCTTCATAGCTCTTGTCTCATTACAGAGAGACTACGAGAACAAAGCTGACACGGTTTGTCAGGTTTTATACAACTCGCATAGTTTTTTGGCCATTTCGTGTATCTCATCGCGCAAGCATTGCGGTTCCACTACCGTCACTGACGGGCCGAAGGAGAGAACATACCCAGCCACCCAGCTGTCATACGGCCAGCAGGTGGTGACCAGCAGAGTTCCATCCTTCTCTTTCTGAACACTCGTTGCATCGAACTCATCATACACCCGATAGGCCATTACTGCTGAAAAACGCAGAACAAACGTGGTATAAGGGGCTTCGTGTTCAGTAGGAGAAGGTACTGGATAGCATTTTTTCTCAACCTGCCGCCCCACGGCTTTCGCCGAAAGTATTCTGGAAAGCTTGAACAACCGAAATCCCCCGTTTGTTCTGCAGTACGCCTTCAGATACCAAGCCCTTGCCTTATACAGCATCTGCAAAGGTTCGAGAATACGAATGTCCTGCTCTCCTTTGCTGTTGCAATATTCAATCTCCAACACCCTGTGGTTGATTACTGCATCCCTGACCATATTGAACTTCCGGTTGTCCAGCTCACGGCTTCCCCATCCGGAGAAATCGACTTCCAACCAAGAATCCTCCTGGTCGCCGAAAAGAGCTGAAAGCTTCTCCACAACCACTTCATGCCCAGGTTCCTGCGTTGCATCCAGACTTTGCAGGGAAGCAAGGATGGTCCGCTTCTCCTCGGAGGAGAACAACACTGAATCCAAGGTATACCCTTCCACCAGAGCCAACCCACCTTGTCTTCCTGAGGTGGTGTAGACAGGAATCCCAGCCTCGCATAACCGCTCGACATCCCGGTAGATGGTACGAACCGAAACATCCAGTTTATCTGCCAATTGACCAGCAGTGACAGTTCGGTTGGCAACAAGATGATAGAGAATGAAAAACAGCCGTGATTCTTTCATACTTTTCCTGACTTTATATAAACCTTGACAAGCCATGTCAACTTTAATCGCTATACTCTTTCCATACAAGAAGGAGGAGTGCCATGGAAGAGCGGTATGTTACCGTAACCTGTGAGAATATTGACAGAGAGCACATGTGTTGTGCCATCTCCGATAAAAAACATCAGAAGGGTGTCGAATTGAAAAAGCACTGGCTCAAGGAGCGGATTCCTGAAGGACATGTATTCAGGAAATTGGATGCACGAGGGAAGGTGTTCATAGAATATACCCCCCTGGAAACCGCATGGGTTCCCATTGTTGGTCAAAATTACCTGTACATCCATTGTTTCTGGGTATCGGGTTCCTATGCAGGAAGAGGACATGGAACGGCATTGCTCGATTCCTGTATCGAGGATGCCAAGGAACAGCATAAAAGTGGAATTTGCATCCTGAGTTCAACAACCAAGAAACCGTTTCTCAGCGACAAGGCCTTCCTGCTTGGACATGGATTTGAAGTAGTCGACCGTGCAGGAGACGGGTATGAACTACTCGCACGCTCCTTCGACGGCAGTCTCCCAAGGTTCACCGATGGTGCCAAATCGATGCAGATTGCCTCACCGGAATTGACTATCTACTACTCGGCGCAATGTCCGTATATCGCCTTCTGCATCGATGAAGTGCAAGCTTACTGCAAGCAGGAGAGTATTGCCTTGCACCTGATCAAAGTCGAAACATTGCAGCAAGCCAAAGAGCTTCCCTGTGTATTCAACAACTATGCAGTCTTTTACCACAAGCACTTCCTAACGCTGCAGCTGCTTAACAGCAAGAGCCTGCAGAAGCTTCTGGAAGCAAATAGGGGAAAAGACGATCATGGCCGATAGACCCCCCCATGGTAGCAGTAATAGGTCCGGGCCTTCAAAGAGAGAAGCTTTTCCATTGAACGCTTTGCCATTTCGACATCCAGCGTAAACTGAGGATTCGCCAAGACAGGAGTATTCTGTTCCAAAGCAAAAGCATCCCCTACTATTACTGCATCGAGGCCCTTGCCTGTCTCTTATACACATCTCCGA